>Ga0366784_1025_pt1 | contig 28656 bp, 22 predicted proteins | sample TotcelN113001L11_FD_207063 | JGI IMG/M metagenome (GOLD analysis project Ga0366784, IMG submission 207063) | Enriched cells from coal bed in the Powder River Basin, Montana, United States - Total cells N11 rep2 HSBNCT.N11.300.1.L11 ... | reverse complement strand
TCGGTGTCCGAACTGCCGATGCAGCGGGCGTCCAGGCTGAATTCGCCAGTGACTTACACCAGTCTCGACGTGCTGCTGCCCAATGGCACCGACATGACGATCATGGGCTCGGCGGTTCCGCTGCGCGACGAGAACGGCAACGTTCGCGGCTGTATCGGTGCCTTTCTTGACGTGACCGAGTTGAAGCAGGCCCAGCAGCAGCTCCATCGTCTGAACGAAACGCTGGAACAGCGCGTGGCCGAACGCACCGTTGAACTGGAAGCGGCCAACCGCGAACTGGCGGCGTTCAGCTATTCCGTATCGCATGACCTGCGCGCGCCCCTGCGCACCATCGACGGGTTCACCCGCATTCTGCAGGACCGCTATGGCGAGTCGCTCGACCCGACCGGGCGAGATTACCTTGGACGCGTGCGCAACGGTGCGGTGCGCATGACCCGGCTGATCGACGACATGCTGCGCCTGTCGCGTGCCGGCCAGAGCGAAATCCGCTGGCAGCCTGTAGACCTGAGCGGGCTGGCGACGGGAGTCGCCGACGAGATCAAGCGGCGCGACCCGGGCAACGCCATCGACATCGTCGTGCAGCCCGGGCTTTCGGCCCAGGGTGATCCCGGCCTTCTGCGCATCGTGCTGGAAAACCTGATCGGCAATGCCTTCAAGTTCACCGCCGGCCAGCAGCACGGCCGCATCGAGGTCGGCGCATCGGTCGAAGACGGCAGACAGGTTTACTTCATCCGGGACAACGGCGCCGGATTCGACGACGCTTACGCCAACAAACTGTTCACGCCGTTCCAGCGCCTGCACAGCGAAGCCGAGTTTGCTGGCAGCGGCATCGGGCTGGCGATCGTTCAGCGCATCATCGCGCGCCACGGCGGGCAGATCTGGGGGCGCAGCAAGCCCGGTGAAGGCGCCACCTTTCACTTCACCCTGGGGAACAGCAGATGAGGGATTCCGCCGCCAGACCCCGATCACGCCTTCTGCCGTCTGGCGTCGAAGGGCGCCTGTACCTGCTGATCGCGCTGGCGCTCGCCTTGTCGCTGGGATTGCTCGGCTGGTCCTACTGGCAGCGCTACCAGGCCGAGCGCGACAATATTCTGCGCTCCGAACTGGAAGTAGCCAAGGGAGTGGAGGAAACCTTCACTGCCTTTGTGCGGGACGTGCACCGTACCAGTACGACACTCGGTTTTGCGCTGCCCCGGCTCAAACCGGGCGAAAACGTCAATAAACTGCTGGCGCAGGCGGCTCAGCAGTACGCAAGCGTCAGCGAAATCAACTGGACCTCGCCGCAGGGCCATATTGTGGCCTCCAGCGCTCCGCCAGCTATCGGCGCGGACCTCAGTGATCGCGACTATTTCCAGAAGGTCGCCAAGGGCAGTCAGCTGGAGGTGAGCGAACTATTGAAAACCGGTCGCGTATCGAAGCAGCCTACTTTCGTCGTGGCCACGGGAATACACAACAGCAGCGGCGAATTTTTGGGGGCAATCGTAGTCGCCGTGGACCCAACTCGGCTGGGCTCACTTACGCTAACCCAAGTGCGACCTGAAGGCAGCTCATACGTGCTCTTCGACAGCAACGGTGTACTGGTGTTCCGCCGTCCCAACTTGGAAACGAGCTGGGAGGAACGCGGACGCTGGCTGGAGCATGACGACCTGCTGGTGCAGGCGCAGCGCGGCCAGGAAGCCGTCGGCGAAACCTATTCCATCAGCAGCGGTGTACGCCTTTTTGCGGCGCGCGTGCCGATGGAATTCGGCTGGGTGGCGGGCGCCGGCCGTACAGTCGACAGCGCCCTGACTCCTATCCGAAAGGCAATCGCGTTCGACATGGCGCTGTCAACCTTGCTGATCTTGGCGATGCTGGTCTTCGCGCTGTTTATCGGCCGCAGCATCTCGCTGCCGCTGCGCCGACTGGAGCAGGACGTGCTCGCCTTCGGCCAGGGCGAAAGCGAACGGCGGGCGAACGTGTCCGGGCCGGTCGAAGTGGCGGAGGTGGCTTCGGTCTTCAATCGCATGGCGAGCGACCTGTCGGCCTACCAGACATCGCTTGAAAACCAAGTCAAGGAACGCACTACCGAACTGGAAGCGTCCAATCGTGAACTAGAGGCTTTCAGCTACACCGTTGCGCATGACCTGCGATCGCCTTTGCGCGCGCTCGACGGCTTCAGCCGCCACTTGCTGCGCCATCACGCCGAGCGACTGGACGACAGCGGCAAGGGCTACCTGAACCGGATTACACGGGCGGCGCAACGCATGGGCAACCTGATTGACGACTTGCTGAACATGGCCAACGTGGCGCGGCGGCCGCTACAGCTAGAGGCTGTCGACGTGGGTGAACTGGTCGCACCCATTCTGAGGGCGTTGCACCGGTCCGATCCAGGCCGCGAGGCCGATATCGACATCTCCCCCAGCCTTTCCATATGTGCCGACCGCCACATGATTTTTCTGGCCCTGGAACAGTTGCTGGATAATGCCTGGAGACACACGGAAAAACGAGAAATTGCGCAAATCAGTGTTGGCATGGTCCACATAAACGATAAAAAGGCATACTTTGTGCGTGATAATGGTGATGGCTTCGACATGAAATACGCCAACAAGCTATTCTTGCCCTTTCACCGGCTTGACCCGAGCGACGATCATGCCGGTACTGGCATGGGGCTGGCTCTGGTCCAGCGCATCGTGGCGCGCCACGGCGGACGCATCTGGGTTGAATCAGCGCCGGACAAGGGGGCGACTTTTTATTTCACGCTGGGGGAAAACGTATGAAGCAACATGAACCGGTCATCCTGCTGGTCGAAGATAATCCCGACGACGAAGAGCTGACGCGACTGGCGCTGACGGAAAGCAACATCGCCAATCGCCTGTATGTCGTCAGCGACGGTCAGGAGGCGCTCGACTGGCTGTTCTGCCAGGGCCAGCACGCTGGGCGCGAACCTTGTCATATTCCATCAATGGTGCTCCTGGATCTCAAGCTTCCCAAACTGGATGGACTGGAAGTGCTGAAGGCAATGCGCGCCGACGAGCGCACCAAGCGCATGCCGGTGGTAATCCTGACTTCGTCGCGCGAGGAACGCGATATCCTGGAAGGATACAATCTGGGCGCCAACAGCTACATCCAGAAGCCAGTGGATTTCGAACAGTTCACCCACGCCATACGCCAGCTCGGCATATACTGGATGGTGCTAAACGAAGCGCCGCCGCACTTTCAGAAATAGCCTTTTAAATGCCCGTCATGTCCCAACCGCTGCGCGTATTACTTATCGAAGACAGCGCCGATGACGCCTTGTTACTGAAGCTGGAGCTAGAAGCTGACGGCTTTGAACCGGACATCACCCGCGTCGAACACCGCGCCGCACTGGAGCAAGCACTGGAGCAGGCGCCGGACAATGGATGGGGCGTGGTCATTTCGGACTACAACCTGCCCCAGTTCGACGGGCTGGAAGCGCTCGACCTGGTGCGCCGGCGAGCACCCGACCTGCCGTTCATCCTGGTATCGGGCGCTGTCGGCGAGGAAATCGCGGTTGAGGCCATGCGAGCCGGGGCGCAGGATTTCATTCTGAAGCACAACCTGTTCCGGCTGGCGCCGGCGGTCCGGCGCTGCCTGGCGGAAGCCCGAGAGCGCATCCTGCGGCGCCAGGCCGAAGACGCGTTGCGCGAGAGCGATGCCCGTTTCCGTGCCGCGCTGGTCAATTCTCAGGTGGCGGTATTCGAGCAGGACCTCGAATTGCGCTATACCTGGATGCACAACCCCCGGCTGGTGGATGCACCAGACGACGTCATCGGCAAGCGGTCAAGCGACATCATGGATGCCGACAGCGCCGAGCAGATGGACACCATCCGGCGCGAGGTGATGCGATCCGGCCAGCCGGACCGCCGCACCGTACACGTGCGCTCCAGGGGCGAAGAGAAATGGTTCGACCAGCACGTCGAGCCCAAGCGCGACAGCAAGGGCCGCACTATCGGCGTACTCTGCACTGCGGTCGAGATCACCGAGCGCGTTGCTGCCGAGCGCGACCGGACGCGCCTGTCGGAACAGCGCCAGCTGGCGCTCGACTCTGCTCAGCTGGGGTGGTGGCATTACGATCCAGCCACGCAAATCGCGCGCTACGACCGGCGATTCGCCGATATCTTCGCCCTGAAGGAGCGCGAGGGACTGTTCTTCACGCATATACTCACGCGGGTCCATCCCGAAGACCGGCAGGTCATGCAGCGGCGCTTTTCCGAGGCGCTGGACCCGGCCAGTGGCGATCGCTACGAAAACGAATACCGCATTCAGCTGCCGGACGGCTCGGTGCGCTGGATCGAGGCACGCGGCCAGGCAGCTTTCGAAGTGTGCGGCAGCAAGCGGCGCGCGGTCAGCATGGTCGGCACCGTGGCCGACATCACCGAGCGCAAGCGCAACGAGGAAGAACTACAACTGGCCGCTACGGTTTACCGGGACAGCAGTGAAGCCATGATGGTATGCGACGACGACAACAATGTCATCGCCGTCAACTATGCCTTCACTCAGATCACCGGCTATGCCAGCACCGAAGTGGTAGGCAAGAACCCCAACCTCCTGAAGTCGGATCGGCAGGACACGAGTTTCTACCGTCACATGTGGAAGCAGATCAGCGCCACCGGGCGCTATCGCGGCGACGTCTGGAACCGAAAGAAGGACGGCACCTTGTTCGCTGCGCAGCTGACCGTCAACACCATTCAGAATGCCGACGGACGGGCGCACCGCTACGTGGCGCTGATTTCGGACATCACCGAAAAGAAACGCTCCGAGGATATCATCTGGAGTCAGGCCAACTTCGACGCCCTGACCGGCCTGCCCAACCGGCGCTTCTTTCGCGAGCGGCTGGAACATGAAGTGCGAAACGCACGGCGCAGCAACCTGCCGATGGCTCTGATGTTCCTTGACCTAGATGGCTTCAAGGACGTCAACGACACGCTCGGTCACGACTTGGGCGACTTGTTGCTGAAAAAGGCGGCAGAACGCCTGAAGGGCTGCGTGCGCGACATCGACACCGTCGCGCGCATGGGCGGCGACGAGTTCACCGTTATCCTGACCGAGCTGCACGACCCGGAAAATGCCGACCGTGTGGCGCGCCATATTCTGCGCGTGCTGTCCGAGCCGATCGAACTGGGCAAGGAAACCGCCTATGTCTCGGCGTCCATCGGCATCACGCTCTACCCGCAGGACGCAACCGAGATCGAGGAACTGATCAAGAATGCCGACCAGGCCATGTACGCGGCCAAGCAGGAAGGCAAGAACCAGTACCACTATTTCACACGCTCAATGCAGGAAGCTGCGCTCTACCGCATGCGGCTCATCAACGACCTGCGCGGCGCACTCGAGGACGACCAGTTCGAGATCGTGTATCAGCCCATCATCGAACTGACCACCGGCAAGATACAGAAGGCCGAGGCGCTGATTCGATGGCACCATCCGATTCGCGGGCTGATCAATCCGGTTGAGTTCATTTCGACCGCCGAGGACACGGGCATGATCGCGTCTTTCGGCAACTGGGTATTCCGTCATGCCGCGCGGCAGGTCACGGTATGGCGCGAGAAGTTCCATTCCGAATTCCAGATCAGCGTCAACATCTCGCCGGTGCAGTTCAAGAAGGACGGCATCGACCCGATGATCTGGCTGGATCATCTGAAGTCACTAGATCTGCCCGGCCAAGGCATCGTGGTGGAGATCACCGAAGGGCTGCTGCTGGACGTCAATCCCAAGGTGACCGAGCAGCTGCTGATGTTGCGCGACGCCGGTATCGAAGTGGCGCTGGACGACTTCGGCACAGGCTATTCATCGCTGGCCTACCTGAAGAAATTCGATATCGATTACCTGAAGATTGACCAGGGCTTCGTCAAAAATCTGACCGCCGGCTCGGACGATCTGGTGCTGTGCCAAGCCATCATCGCCATGGCGCACAAGCTCGGACTGAAAGTGATCGCGGAAGGGGTCGAAACGCGCCCTCAGCATGAATTGCTGGCCAACAGCGGCTGCGACTTCGCCCAGGGCTACCTGTTTTCGCGCCCGGTATCGGCCCATGTGCTGGAAGCCCTGCTGAGAACCGAGCCGTTCTCGACCCAGAAATCGCTAAACTTGTAGCGCTGCCGGATTTTCCGGATCTGCGCGACGGGTTTGAAATCCAGATTTTGCCGACGCTATAATGCGCTCGGCTCACCCATTTCCCGCAACGCGATTTGTCGTTCCCTAGACCGCAACCGCAAAGGCAACGCCCATGACCACTCAAAAAAACGTCTCCGCTGCCAAGACCGCCAAACCTGCTGCGGCGCGCAAGCCCGCCCCTGTCGCTTCCAAGCCGGCTGCCTCCGGACCGGCTGCACCCAGGAAGGCGGTGAAACCGGCACCGGAACCAACTGTTGCGACTGTTTCGGCCGCCGCCACGAGCAAGGCGAAAAAACCGGCTGCCGCGCCTGCCCTCAAAACGCGCCTGCATCCCGCCGCGCCCTGGCCGTTTCCGATCGGTAAACGGCCCTAGGGAGGCACCGCCGCCGACTTGCGGTAGCGTTGCCCTACGCCCGCCGTCATATCGCTATCTTATGATCGGGCTCAGCAATAAGACGCGATAGTGTCGTATAGTTGAGCCGTTTCCAAGAAAACTTGCCCCATGCTATTCAGCATCTATCACATGATCGTCAGCACCATCGCCGGCATTCTGGGCGGCGCCCTGCTGCTGCGCTTCTGGATGCAGGTCGTCCGCGTCCGGCCGCCGTTTGCCATCGCGCAGTTCGTGTTTCGCGCAACCGATTGGCTGGTGCGTCCGCTACGCAAGGTGGTGCCCGGCACGGGCGGCTTCGACTGGGCCAGCCTGCTCGGCGCGCTGCTGATCGCGGCGCTCGGCGCGGCCGCGGCCTACTGGATGATGCCGTTCTTCTCGCCGCGTCTGGTGCTGATGATGACGCTGCTGCATCTGGTGTCATGGATCGTCTACGGCTTCATGGGCCTGCTGATCCTGGAAGTAATCTTCAGCTGGGTCAATCCGAACGCGCCGCTGGCACCGTTCGTGCAGGCGCTGAACCAGCCTCTGCTGCGCCCCATCCGCCGCATCATCCCCACGCTGGGCGGACTCGACCTGTCCGTGCTGGTGGCCTTTCTGCTGCTGCAAATCCTGCTCCAACTGCTGAACGCGGGCTTCGCCTACCTGGCATGAGCAAGGGAGGCGCTGAAGGGATGAACGAGCGGGACAATCAGCCGTCAGCGGCTGATTGCGGCGTTGACTAATGCAAGCAACGCGAACGTTATGTCGAAACCGCATATCAAGGTCAGCCAACACGAAGCAACGCAGCAAGCCGACCGCCCAGCAAGCCAGGCAGCGCATCCCAAGTGGGTTTCGCCCACTGCTACCGGGATTCGACTCACCGTGCAGATTTCGCCGAACGCAAAAAAAACCGAAGTCGTCACAGCCACCGAAGACACGCTGAAGATTAGGCTGCATGCGCCACCGGTGGACGGCAAAGCCAATGAGGCACTGATCCGCTTCGTCTCTGACAAATTGAATTTGCCGAAGAGCGCCGTCGACATTACGCATGGACACACCTCGCGCCGCAAACTGCTCGACGTGCGCGCCCCCGGTCTGATGCCCGAAAGCGTAGGAAAGATGCTGACGCCGGCCGCCTGAGCCCGTTTTAGCGTCAAAATATACTGCCCCGGGTATTTTCAAAAGCGCTCGCAAAATATGGCGGAAGTAGCCATATTTTCCACATACTCCCCTTTTTTCTTCAACCGACGATTTCTGACGGCATGACAGCGTCCGAATGCGCAGGCATTTGCGGCGGCATTCTGATCCCCGCTTTGCACGTAGTCCAACGGGCGCTATTTTTGCGATAGCGGTGGAAACAGCAGATCGGCAGCGTTATCCGTGCCGCCCCGAAGCCGCGCCAGTTCGTTCCGGTAGCGCGGCCAGTCGAAACAGGGGCCAGGGTCGGTCTTGCGCACCGGCGCGATGTGTTCGTGGCCCGCAATTGCTCCCAGCGGGTAGCGCGCCGCCAGTGCCTGCGTCAGTGCCGCGAGCACGTCGTACTGCACGGCGGCGAACGACTCGAAATCGGTGCCTTCCAGTTCGATGCCAATGGAAAAATCGTTGCAGCGCTCGCGGCCGCAGAAGTCGGACGCGCCGGCGTGCCAGGCGCGGCGCTCGCACGACACGAACTGCACCAGGCCGCCGTCACGCCGGATCAGGAAATGAGCCGAGACCCGCAACTCACGCAAGCGGTCGAAGTACGGATGCGCGTCGCAGTCGAGCCGGTTGGTGAACAGCTGTTCAATGTACGGTCCGCCGAATTCACCCGGCGGCAGGCTGATGTTGTGGATCACCAGGAGGTCGGGCGCGACGCCGTCCGGGCGTTGGTCGCAGTTGGGCGATTCTACCCGCCGCGCTTGCGGGCACCAGCCGTCTGCGTCGAAAGAAAAGCGCGGCTCTGCCGCATTCCCTTGTCCGCTCATGCTATGCCCAGCCTCGTACGGCGCGATTTCGGCCGCTTGTTTCCCGCTCCGACCGGCTGCGTCGAAAAGACAAGCCGAAGACCGCGCAATTTGCACGGCAAGGCGAAGTCGCCAAAGCCACAGCCGGTCGGAGCGGAGGAATCATTCGGGATCGCTGATGCCGAGCTTTTGCATCTGGTATCGCAACTGCCGGAAGCTGACACCGAGCAGTTGCGCCGCGCGGGTGCGGTTGTAGCGCGTCTTGTCCAGCGCGCGCAGAATGAGGTCGCGCTCAACCCGTTCCAGGTATTCCGGCAGGGTGTGGCCCGGTTCGCCGCTGAAATCGAATTCCGGCAATTGCGCCGCAAGACTCTGCGTGTCGGCCGGCGTCGCGACGGCCTGATCGGGCGCCTCCGACTTCGGGGAAGGCCCGTTTTCCGTCGCGGCCAGGCGGATGCCGAGGTCTTCGGCCTCGATCACGCCGTCGGCGGAAAAAGCCAGCGCGCGCTCCAGGATGTTTTCCAGTTCGCGCACGTTGCCGGGGAAGGCATAGGCGCGCAAGGTAGCCAGCGCGCCCGGTGACAGAGTCGCTTGGCGGCCCGGCGAAAGGCGCTTGAGTATGGCTTCAGCAAGCGCTGCCACGTCTTCGCGCCGCTCGCGCAACGGCGGCAGCTTCAGCTCGATCACGTTCAGGCGGTAATACAGATCCTGGCGAAAACTGCCCCGGGCGACGCATTCCTCCAGGTTCTGGTGCGTGGCGCTGATGATGCGCACGTCAAGCGGGTCTTCGCTGTTCGAGCCGAGCTTGCGCACACTGCGTTCCTGAATAGCGCGCAGCAGCTTGACCTGCATCGCCAAGGGCAAGTCGGCCACTTCGTCCAGCATCAGCGTGCCGCCGTGCGCCGCCTGAAAGAAGCCGTCACGGTCATCGACCGCGCCGGTGAAGGCGCCCTTCTTGTAGCCGAAGAATTCCGCCTCCATCAGCGTTTCGGGAATCGCGCCGCAGTTGACGGCGACGAAGGGCTCATCGGCACGGGCGCCGAGGGCGTGGATTTCACGCGCGGCCAGCTCCTTGCCGCTGCCGGATTCGCCGCAGATGGCGATCGGCGCCATGCTGCGCGCCAGCTTTGCGATCTGGCCGCGCAGATCCTGCATGGCGGCGGAATCGCCAGTGAGGCGCGACGCCGGCGCCGAGCGCGCCGCCCGCCGCCGCGCCGTTTTGCCGGCGACTTCAGAGAGGCGCAGGGCCGACTGCACCAGCGCGCGCAGATGGGTCGGCTCAACCGGCTTGGAAACGTAATCAAACGCGCCCGCCTTCAGCACGGCGACCGCGTTGTCGGTGCTGCCGTAAGCGGTGATGACTGCCACCGGCGTGTCGGTGCGGCCGGCGGCGATTTCCCGCACCAGTTCAATGCCCATCCCGTCCGGCAAACGCATGTCGGTCAGCACCAAGGCATATTCGCGCGTGTCGAGCAGGCTGCGCGCTTCAGCTAGGCTGCCGGCGGCGTCCACGTCCAGCCCCATCTTGACCAGGGTCAGCGCGAACAGTTCGCGCAGGTCGGCTTCGTCGTCCACCACCAGGATGCGCGGAGAGGGGGTCATGCCGCCACCTCTCTTGCCCACTGGCCGGCGCCTGCATGACCGAGCGGCGCGAACGTGATCACGAAGCGGCCCGAAGACTGTCCCTGCGGCCCGTCGCGATGGTATTCGTAATCCAGGTGCGCGCCGTTGTTCAGGCACAGTTCGCGCGCCAGGTACAGGCCCAGGCCGGTTCCCTTGCTGGACGTGGTGTAGAACGGCTCGAACAGGTGCGCGCGCACGGCTGGCGTGATCGGCTGTCCATCGTCCTGCACGTGCAGTTCCACCCGGCGCGGCCCGGCCCGCACCACGCACAGGCGAATGCTGCCGGGCTCGCCGCTGGCATAGCGGATGGCGTTGGTCAGCAAATTAAGGACGACTTCGCGCAGGTGCAGGGCGTCGAAGCGCAGCCGCAGGCCGGGTTCTGCGTCCAGGTGCAGCATGTCGCGCGGCAGGCCGTGCAGTTCGCGGAATGATTCGCGCACCTCGGCCAACAGCGCCGATAGGTCGACCCACTCGTGCGCCTGCGCCCGCCGCGACAGGTTGAGGATGTCGCCGACCATGCGGTTCATGCGCACCACGTTGTCCCTGACGATGGTCAGCAGCCGTTCCTGGGCCGGGTCGTGCAAATCCTCTGACAACAGCGATGCGGCGTGGCCGATGGATGCCAGGGGATTTCTCACCTCGTGGGCGATGCTGGCGGTCAACCGGCCCATCGAAGCCAGCTTAAGCTGCTGCGCCTGCTGCTCGATGAGCGCGACGTCCTGTAAAAATACGATGGTACGTTCGCCTTGCCCCGCATCGGTCGGCACGGCGACGAAGCGCGCCTGCACGTGAGCCGCCGGCGCAGTCGGCAGCGGGTCGAATTCGATTGTCGGCGCGCTTTCGCCGTGCTTGATGATCAGATGGAGCGGCGCGACCGGCTCGTGCTCCGACCCGTCGAAGGCGGCCTGCACCTTCCAGGCCGCGTGCGCTTCGGCCAGCGGTTGCAGGTGGGGCATATCGGCCATTCTGCAGTGCGTCATCATGCCGTGCGCCAGGGGCATGCCGAGCAGCTTGGCCGCCGCCGGATTGTACGCCAGGATGGTGCTACCTCCATCCACCACCATGAAGCCGTCGTCCATGTGCGCGATCGCCAGCCGGTTGATCGCCATCTGAATCCGCAGATCGCTGCCGCGCTGCTCGGCCAGCGCTTCCTGGCTGATCAGGCGCGCCGCCATCCGATTGACAACCCAAACCGCCGCCAGGAAAGCAGCGCCATACATGCCGGCCTGCATCAGGCGCGCGTCGTTTTCATGCTGCAGGATGCGCCAGGCGCTGTCGAACAGCAGCACAAAGGTGGCCAGCGAAGCGAAGAACAGCGACAGCACCAGCGTCATCAGAATGGCGGCGCTGGCCAAGGGAAACAGATACAGGATGGCGAAGCCGCTCTTCATGCCGCCCGAGCTGATGTACAGCGCCGATACGGCGGTGAGATCGATCAGAATTTGCGCCAGAAGCTGAGGCAAAAAGTGGCGCGGCCAGGCAAACGCCAGCACCGCGAAGACCAACGCCATCGCCAGATAGGCGATGCTGGTGAAGTGGCACAGCAGTTGGCCCTGGAGAAGCAGGTCGCTTTGCTCCCACCCCCAGTAGGCTAGCAGCACGCAGGCGATGATGATGCGCGTTGCGTTCAGCGCGTGCAGCGACCGCCAGAAGGTGGCGAGCGATTCGCTGGAGGCGGCTGGCGCGGCGACGTTCATGTCAGGCCCCGCTCAGCCGGGAAAATGCCAGAGGCTGTGGTCATGGCAGCAGAAAGCCGACCCATAGCGGTGGACAGCTTCGGACTCGGGCACGTGCAGACCGCAGCGTTCGCAGGCCAGCATGCGTTCCGGCGTTTCGGGCTGTTGCGCGCGTTTCGCGCTGTCCGTGCGCCCGGGCGTACCGCCGCGAAAGACGATGACGCCGCCCCGCCCCGCCTTCACGGCGAGTGCCGCGATCACCAGCACGATCACCGCCAGCCACGCCAGCCAGGTCATTTGCGTTCTCCCGCCACCGTTGCCGCGCCTTTAGATAATGCCCATGTGCGCCGTTCCCGCCGCCAGATCGCGCTGCGTTGGGTCCTTGCCCTGGAGCTTGATGGTGAGCCGCAAGTCGTTGACCGAATCGGCGTTGCGCAATGCGTCCTCGTAGGTGATTTTGTCGGCCTCGTACAGTTCGAACAGCGCTTGGTCGAAGGTCTGCATGCCCAGTTCGCGCGAGCGCTTCATCACTTCCTTGATCTCCTGCACCTGTCCCTTGAAGATCAGGTCGGCTATATATGGCGAATTCAGCAGGATTTCGACGGCGACGGAGCGGCCCTTGGTGTGCTTCAGCGGAATCAGGCGCTGCGAGATCATGCCCTTCAGGTTGAACGACAGGTCCATCAGGAGTTGCTGGCGCCGTTCCTCGGGGAAGAAGTTGATGATGCGGTCGAGCGCCTGATTGGCGCTGTTGGCGTGCAGCGTCGCCAGGCACAGGTGGCCGGTTTCGGCGAAGGTGATGGCGTAGTCCATGGTTTCGCGATCGCGGATCTCGCCGATCTGAATCACGTCCGGCGCCTGGCGCAGCGAATTCTTCAGCGCCACCCCCCAGCTTTCAGTATCGACGCCTATCTCGCGATGCGTAACGATGCTGTTCTTGTTGGTGTGGATGAATTCAACCGGATCTTCGACCGAGATGATGTGGCCATGGCTGTGTTCGTTGCGATGCCCGACCATGGCGGCAAGCGTGGTCGACTTGCCGGAACCGGTCGCGCCGACCACGATGATCAGGCCGCGCTTTTCCATCACAAGTTCTTTCAGAAGCGGCGGCAGCTCCAGCTCTTCTACCGTGGGAATGTGCGTGTTGATGGTACGCAGCACCATGCCGACGCGCCCTAGCTGCATGTAGACCGATACGCGGAAACGCCCCAGGTTGCCCGGACTGATGGCGAAATTGCACTCCTTGGTCTGCTCGAAGGTGGCCGCCTGCTTGTCACTCATCAGCGATCGCGCCAGATCGACCGTGTGAGCCGCCGTAAGCGCCTGGTTCGACAACGGTAACAGCTTGCCGTCGATCTTGATCGCGGGCGGAAAATCGGTGGTGATAAACAGGTCGGATCCATTCTTGGCGACCATCAGCGCCAGGAGATCGAACATGAACTTTGTCGCCTGATCCCTTTCCATGCCTTGCTCTCCTTAGTGTCAGCCCGGGAAATTTTCCGGAATCTTGGCCAGCGCACGCGCCTCGTTCGATGCAATCATGTTGCGCCGCACCAGGTCGGTCAGGTTGTGATCCAGCGTCTGCATGCCGGCGCCAAAGCTGGTCTGCATGACGGAATACATCTGCGCAATCTTGTTTTCGCGGATCAGGTTGCGGATCGCCGGCGTCGCCAGCATGATTTCGTGCGCGGCGATTCGGCCCGAGCCGTCCTTCTTCTTGATCAGCGTCTGCGAGATCACCGCCTGCATGGATTCCGACAGCATGGCGCGCACCATCTCCTTTTCTTCCGGCGGAAACACGTCGACCACACGGTCAATGGTCTTGGCCGCCGACGAGGTGTGCAGCGTACCGAACACTAAGTGGCCGGTTTCGGCCGCGGTCAGCGCCAGGCGGATGGTTTCCAGGTCGCGCAATTCGCCCACCATGATGACGTCCGGGTCCTCGCGCAGCGCACTCCTGAGCGCGTTGGAAAACGACAGCGTGTCCGGCCCCACCTCGCGCTGGTTGATGAGCGACTTTCTCGATTCGTGCAAGAATTCGATCGGGTCCTCGATCGTCAGGATGTGCGCCTGCTCGTTTTCGTTGACGTGGTTGACCATGGCGGCGAGCGTGGTCGACTTGCCGGAACCGGTCGGGCCCGTCACTAGTACCAGTCCGCGCGGGCGCAGCGCCAGGTCGGCGAAAATTTTCGGGCAATTCAGCTCTTGAAGCGTCAGCACCTTGGACGGAATGGTGCGGAATACCGCAGCGGAACCGCGCTCCTGGTGGAAAGCATTAACGCGAAAGCGCGCCAGACCGGGAATCGCGAAGGAAAAATCGCACTCCAGCATTTCCTGGTAGGTCTTGCGCTGGGAATCGCTCATGATGTCGTGGATCATGTGATGCACTTCCGACTGATCCAGCGGCGGCAAATTGATGCGGCGCACGTCGCCGTGCACGCGGATCATCGGCGGCAGGCCGGCCGACAGGTGCAGGTCGGATGCGTTGTTCTTGACCGAGAATGCCAGCAAATCGGAAATGTCCATTTATAATTCCTGATCGTTTGGGAAACGCTTCCATTCCGGTCCGGCGATACGGGCCGCCAGTCGCGTCCCGCAGAGGCCGTATCCCCGGCGTCCGTTCACGCGCTGCCGGCAGTCTGTTTCTTGCCTGTACGCAATAGAATCATCTGATTATGTCCGCAATTTCAGCAAACTTGCAAGGTGTGATGGGCACTATTTCGGCCTCTGCGCAGACGTATGGCCGCGACCCCCAGACAATCCGTCTAGTGGCAGTGTCGAAAACCTGCAACGCTGATGCAGTTCTGGAAGCGGCCCGGGCCGGTCAGACTGCCTTCGGCGAGAACTACGAGCAGGAAGCAGTGACCAAGATCGCGGCCGTGCGCGCCGCCCGGCCGGATCTTGCGCTCGAATGGCATTTCATCGGCCCGATCCAGAGCAACAAGACGCGTGCCATCGCCGAGCACTTCGACTGGGTGCATTCAGTGGAGCGCGAGCGCATCGCGCGGCGCCTGTCGGACCAGCGCCCGCCGCAACTGCCGCCGCTGAACGTCTGCATCCAGGTCAACATCAGCGGCGAAGCCAGCAAGAGCGGCGTCGCGCCCGAAAACGTGCCCGAACTGGCACAGGCGATCGCGGCGCTGCCGCGCCTGAAGCTGCGCGGCCTGATGGCGATTCCCGAACCCGAATCCGACCCGGAAAAACAGCGCGCGCCCTATCGCCTGATGCGGAAAATTTACGACACGCTGCGCGCCCAGGGCTTCGACCTGGACACGCTGTCGATGGGCATGACCGACGACCTGAACGCGGCCATCGCCGAGGGCGCGACCGTCGTGCGCGTCGGAACCGCCATTTTTGGAGCACGAAATTATGCGAAGTGATGTAAGGATCAGTTTCATCGGCGGCGGCAACATGGCCTCCGCCCTGATCGGCGGCCTGGCGGGCACGCTGACCGCCGGCGAACGCATTCATGTGGTGGACATCAATCCCGCTTCGCTCGACGGCCTGAAGCAGCGCCTGGGCATTACTGTGGCGGGCAGCATCGATGCGGCCGTTGCCGAAAGCGACGTGATCGTACTTTCGGTCAAGCCGCAGCAGATGCGGCAGGTGGCGGCGGATGTGCGCCCGCACGTCGCCAACCAGCTGGTGCTGTCGGTCGCCGCCGGCATCCCGGCCGCGGCGCTGTCCGCCTGGCTGGACGGTTACCGCGCCATTGTGCGCACCATGCCCAACACCCCGGCCCTGATCGGGCAGGGCATCACGGGCCTCTTTGCCCTCGACGGCGTGTCGGCTCCGCAACGCGCGCTGGCCGACGACATCCTGCGCGCGGCCGGTGCCACCGTGTGGGTCGACGACGAAACCATGCTGGATGCGGTGACGGCCATGTCCGGCAGCGGGCCGGCATACGTGTTTTACTTCATCGAAGCCATGCAGCAGGCCGGGCAGGAATTGGGCTTCACGCCGGAGCAGGCAACGCAGCTCGCGCTCGCCACGTTTCGCGGCGCAACCGAACTGGCGGCCCGCTCGGAAGAGCCGACGCCGGTGCTGCGCCAGCGCGTGACGTCGCCCGGCGGCACCACGTTCGCGGCGATTTCCGCGATGGAACAAAGCGGCGTGAAACCGGCCATCGTCGCCGCTATTCATGCCGCCGCCGCGCGCAGCAAGGAGCTGGGCGAGGAATTCGGCCGCACTTGAACAACCATATACCCCTGCCAGTATTTCACAGCCGCGCCCATATTTTGGGCGCTTACTGCCCATTTCTTCACATACTCCCCCACACCATCCCTGCCGCGTCGCGCACCGGACGCCTTCGCCGCGAGGGCGCATGAAGCCATCAAGCGGTCCTGATGCGCCCGTGAAAGCGGTCTTTTTTCTGGAGCCGCTGCCGCTGGCCGCGCCGATGATCGCGGCATGGGCGCAAGCCGGGCACGAGGTGACGGCGATCGTACTGCCCCATCGTCACAATGCCCGCCTCGCCTGGCACTGGACACGTCTGACCGAACCCCAGGGGCCGCACTGGTCGCTGCCGGGGATGCTGCGCCGCCATGCGCCGAAGGCGCCCATAATTCGCCTGCCATACCGGCCGCGCTGGGACATGCTGGCCGGGCACATGTGTTCCTTTGACGCGGACGTACTGGTATCGGCCTTTTTCCCGCGTTGCATTCCCGATGGCGTGCTGGGCGCTTTTCGTCATGGCGGGGTCAACCTGCATCCGTCGCGGCTGCCGCATTGCCGCGGCCCGGCACCGCTGCATCATTTGCTGCTGAGCAACACTTGGCGCGAGCATGGCGGCGTGACGCTGCATCGCATGACATCCAAACTGGATGAGGGCGAAACCATCGCTTTCGCCCCGCTGGCGGACGCCCAGTGGCGCGATCGCGGCACGCTTGATCGGGCGCTAGGTGGGGCCTTTGCCGCGCTGGCCGTCAACGCCCTGCCCGCGTTCTGCCGCGGCGAGATCGCAGCCAAGGAGCAAGCGCCAGGAGAGCCGGCCTGGGCGGGCGAACTCGGGGAAATGATGGTCCGGACAACATGGACGGCTGATCAGTTGAACCGCGTGCTGGCCTTCTTCGGCCGCACACCGGGCATCTGGCTACCGGTGGGCGAAACACGGATCAGGCTGGGCGCGGCGATGAAGGCAGTGGGTCCACCACACGGCCTGCCGTCTCATTCTGCCGCCGGCACGACCGAATTCGACCTGGCGGACGCGCGCGTGGCCTGCCGTCCCGAGCCATGGCTCAAGGCACGTTCAGCCCGCCGACGCGCCCGAGCAGAATGGCGGCAATCGCCGCCGGAGATTTCTGTCTTTTCCGCACAACCCGCGGGGCGGGAAGGCGGAAAAACGTAGGTCAGCTTTACAGCGTCCGGCTACTTCACTGCCGAGAGCTTCTGCTCCAGATCATTGGCGTCAACTGCGCCGGGAATGCGCGAGCCGTCCTTCAAGACGATCATCGGCGTGCCGGTCACGTTCAGCCGGCGGCCCAGTTCGAACACGTCGCGATTGGGCGTGGGGCAATCCGCTACCTTGGGAGGCACCTTGCCATCGACCATCCAGTCGTGCCACGTCTTGTTGCGGTCGGCCGAGCACCAGACGTTCGTCGCCTTGGTATCCGAATCCTTGGACAGAATGTTGTACATGAAAGTGTAGACGGTGATATTGTTCATGCCATCCAAGGTCTTCTCGAACTGCTTGCAGTAGCCGCAATTGGGATCGGAGAACACGGCGATCACGCGGCTGCCGTCGCCCTTGACGGACTTCAGCGCCTTGTCCAGCGGCAGATCGGCGAAGGCGATCTTGTTCATCTCGTCCAAGCGAGTTTTGGTCAGATTCTGGTGGCTGGCGGCATCGATGACGTTGCCGACGAACAGGTACTTGACCTGCGGATCGGTATACAGCAGCCGGTTGCCGCTGCGAACCTCGTACAAGCCCATGTAATCGGTTTTTCTGACCTCGTCTACCTTGAAGTTTTCGCCGAGCTTGGCCTCGACGCCCTTCTTGACTTCGGCATCCTGATTGCTCTGGGCGCAGGCGGCCAGCGCCAGCAGCGTCAGGCACGCGGCGATAGCCTGGCGCGCGTAGGTGAAAGTGTGTCTCATATTTGCCCTCTGGTTGCGGTTGCCGGCACTGCCGGAATGTGGTCGTTATTATAACCATCGTTTGACGCCGCCAGCTCAGCCAGTTGTCATACGTGAAGCACGCGATGGTGCCTTTCTGCGCATTCGCAAACGGCGGATGAGCACAGAATCTAGAATCAGAGACGATGGCGATCGCCTGCTCGCCGCCCGCTGATCGGCTACACTTGTCGACCCGGCGGAGCCCGAAAGCCACGCCGCATTCGTCCTCCAGGGTCTTATGCTTTCATTTCGCCGCCAGTCACCATCCAATCCCTCACCCGCAACCAGCAGGCCAGCCATCGCGTCAGTGCTACCGATAGCGCTGGCGCTGCTGGCGCTGGTCGCCGTCCTGCTGCTGACGGGCTGGCTGGCCTCGGAAGCCCGACGGCGTGACGAGGCCGCAGCCCTGCTTGATTTTGACTTCCGCGCGCGTGAGCTGGCGCAACGGGTCGAGCAGCGCATGGCGGCCTACGAGCAAGTGCTGCGCGGAACCCAGGGCCTGTTTGCCGCATCCGCCGGCGTCACGCGCGACAGCTTCCGACGCTACGTTTCCAGCCTTCAGTTGACGCAGCATTATCCCGGCATCGAGGGCGTCGGCTTTGCGCTGCAGGTTCCGGCCGGACAGCTGGCGCAACATGAAGCCGCCGTGCGTGCCGAGGGCTTTCCCGACTATGCGGTGCGACCTCCGGATGGGCGTCCCGTCTATTCGTCCATCGTTCTGCTGGAGCCGTTTTCGGGCCGCAACCTGCGTGCCTTCGGCTTCGACATGTTTTCCGAACCGGTACGGCGCAAGGCGATGGAACGAGCGCGCGACAGCGGTCAAGCCGCAATGTCGGGCAAGGTGACGCTGGTGCAGGAAAGCGGTCAGAGCGGTCAGTCGGGGTTTCTGCTGTACTTGCCGATATACCGGGCGGGCATGCCGGCCGACAGCGCCGAGGAACGGCGCATGGCGCTGATAGGCTGGGCTTACGCGCCATTTCGCATGAACGACCTGATGGAGGGCATTGGCGGCGAAAACGAGGCCGACCTCGATGTCCAGATATTTGACGGCGCCGACATGTCGGATGAAACACGCATGTACGATTCACCCAACGGTACCGCCGTCGACGCGCGCATGCAGGCCAGCAAGACGCTGGAGATCGGCGGCCACGTTTGGACGCTTCTGGTGCGCTCACTGCCCGCATACGAACAGCGCCTGTCGACGCCCGGCCCGCGCCTCATTGCCGTTGCGGGCACCGGCATCGGCATCTTGCTGGCCTTTGTGATGTGGCTGCTGGCCAGCGGCCGCGCACGCGCAGCCGCCATGGCCGCCGCCATGACGGTGGAACTGCGTCGCAGTCAGGACCAGTTGCGCCGGGCCAATGACGAGCTGGAAGCTCGCGTGGAGGCGCGCACCGCCGAGCTGAAAAACAGCAACGAGCAACTCGCCGCCGAGGTTGCCGAGCGTGAGCGCATACAGGCCGAACTGTTCAGCACGAACGAGCGGCTGGCCTCGATCTTCCAGGCCGTGAGCGAAGTCCTGATGGTGCGCTCGGCGGATGGGAGTTTTTTCGAAATCAACCGCGCCGCCCAACAGATACTCGGCGTGACGCGCGGCCAGATTGACGCCTCGCGCTCCATGGATGATCTGATTCGGACCATCAATGAGGATGGCAGCCCCTGTCCGCTGGAAATGCAACCGACCCAGCTGACGTTTGCCACCGGCCAGCCGCAAAACAACGTGGTGCTGGGCATCTACCGCCGCGACGGCTCTTTTTCATGGATCACCGTCAATACCGCGCCCGTGCTGGATCGAGTCGGCAAGGTAGTCATGGTGGTATCCAACTTTTCCGACGTTACGGAGAAGAAGCGGTCGGAGGAGTTGGTGTGGCAGCAGGCGAACTTTGACACGCTGACCGGCCTGCCCAACCGGCGGCTGTTCCAGGACCACTTGCGCACCGAAATCCGCAAGGCCCATCGCACCCGGCAATCGGTGGCGCTGATGTTTCTCGACCTGGACGGCTTCAAGTACGTCAACGATACCCTGGGCCACGACATGGGCGACTTGCTCCTGACCGAAGCCGCCGAGCGACTCAAGCAGTGCGTGCGCGAATCCGATACCGTGGCGCGCTTGGGCGGCGACGAGTTCACCGTCATCCTCACCGAACTGGCCAACCTGCGCCACGTCGGCAGCATCGCCCAGCACATCCTGCAAAAGCTGGCCGAGCCCTTTGAACTGGGCAGCGAAGTGACGCACGTCTCGGCCTCCATTGGCATCACGCTCTACCCGCACGACGCCACCGAACTCGAAGAGCTCTTAAAGAACGCCGACCAGGCCATGTACGCCGCCAAGCAAGAAGGCAAGAACCAGTACCACTACTTCACCGACTCCATGCAAACGGCCGCGCAAGAACGCATGTGGCTGGTCACCGAATTGCGCGAGGCCATTGCCAAGCACCAGTTCACCCTGGCGTACCAGCCGATTGTCGAGCTCTCCACCGGCTGCATCAACCGGGCCGAGGCGCTCTTGCGCTGGCATCATCCCGAGCGCGGGCCCATCGACCCGTCGGTGTTCATTCCTTTGGCCGAGGAAACGGGAATGATTCGCGACATCGGCGACTGGGTGTTTTTCGAGGCGGCCAAGCAGGTCAAGCAGTGGCGCGCCACGCATCACCCCGACTTTCAGATCAGCATCAACAAGTCGCCCGTGCAGTTCAAGTCCAAGCACCACGACCTGGCGATGTGGTTCGATTACCTGAGCGTGCTGGATCTGCCCGGGCAGAGTATCGCCATCGAGATCACCGAAGGCTTGCTGATGGACGCGTCCGAGCACGTGACCGAGCAGCTATTGGCGTTTCGGGACGCAGGGGTGGAAGTTTCGCTGGACGACTTTGGCACGGGGTATTCGAGCCTGTCGTACTTGAAGAAGTTCGACATTGACCGCTTGAAGATCGACCAGTCCTTCGTCAAGAACCTGGCGCCGGGCTCGGACGACTTTATTCTGTGCGAGGCGATCATCGTGATGGCGCACAAGCTCAACATCAAGGTGACTGCCGAAGGGGTGGAGACCCCGGTGCAGCGGGAACTGCTGGCCGAAGCCGGGTGCGACTTCATTCAGGGCTACCTCATCGCCGGACCCCTCTCCGCACACGACCTCGACAGCCTACTCCACACCGGCGCCGCCTACTGCCAGAACTTGCCGGAATAAAATACTTTTAAGAGCGAATAACCGCTTATTACCCGCAAAACCGGATGCACGCTGGCTTTGGCCGCTATAATGGCTTTTAATCAAGTGTGCTCTTTCGCGACATGACTTTGAATGCATTATCTGTTTACGAACTCCTTCGACAACTCTAGCGACCATTTCCTACTATGTCCTCTCGACCGCCCATTCCCACCGGCCTGAACGACCTGCAAATCGACGACCTTCAGTTCTTTCTGGACGAAATCCCCGATTCCATGAATATGGAAGTGATCGACGGCTTCTTCTGCGCCCTGGTGTGCGGACCCGCCGACGTGCCGCGCGACGAATACCTGCCGCCCGTTTTCGGCGGCAAGATTCCAGAGTTCGCCAACCAGGCCGACCGCGACGAAATTCTCGGCATGCTGGGCACGCATTACGACAACATCGGCAACATCCTCGGCAAGGGACAGACCTACTACCCGTTTTTCTACGCCGACATGGAAGGCATGGTGACGGCAAACGACTGGGTCAGCGGCTTCATGCGCGGCATCGACATGCGCCGCGATGCCTGGCAAGCCCTGATGGACGACGAATTGATGAAGCCGGTGCTGGCGCTGCACGCCGAATATACCTCGCGCCTGAAAGATCCCGAAGGCGCGCCGACCATTCCCGCGCACGAGCGCGAAAGTCTGGTCAAACAGCTGATCGACAACTTGTCGGCCCTGTATCAGCAGTTCGGCAAAGGCAGAAGCGCGGGCGGCTAGGCGCGCCGAACTGCAGCGGGCGGCATACTCCCCTGGGGTAAATTCATGACCGCCCGCGTTTGTTGCGCTAACTTAGCTGTTATTCCGCATACTCCTCAAAAGCCCTTGCCTGACACGCCCGCCCTACTGGGCGCGGCCGCGCACTCAGACCGGACTCGCTGGCCGTGCGGCCAAGCAGACCGGCGGCGCTTCAGGTATTGCGGATCGCGACCAGCCTCGACAATCCGAACAGATTGACCTTGCCGACCGACAGCACCTCCCAGTCGTATGGCAGGATTTGCTCCTCGAAACAGAAGTCGGAGCGAAAGCCGATTCTGTCAGCCAGCGACCGCACAGTGCGTTCCATGAACCACCAGGCGCGGCTGCCGCTGAAATGGTTCAGCACGAAAATGATGCCGTCCTTGCGGCACACACGCCTGACTTCGGCGACCAGGCGCTCGGGATGGGGTGTCACCGACAACACGTAGGGAATGGTCACGCAATCGAAGCGGCCGTCTGGAAAATCCATTGATTCGGCGTCCATCGCGTGCAACTGGATATTGCGCCCGGGCAGCCCTGCTGCTCGCTGCCGGGCCACGTCGAGCATGTGATGCGACACATCGATGCCGACCACGTCGGTGCTGGCCGGATAACGTGCCAGCGTCAGCCCGGTGCCAACCCCGACTTCGAGCAGCGAGCCCGGCTTGTGCGCCGCCACCTTTTCCGTCAGCTCGCGCCGGCCCGGCTCCAGTACCGCGCCGAACAGCCGGTCGTAAAGCGGCGCGTAATAACGGTAGGTTGCCACCACATTGTCGAGAGTGATCGGTTTCATGCTGTCCATGCCCTGTTCGGTCTGCCCCCAATAGCAGACATCAAAACGGCTCATCGCGTCTTGATGCAATCCAAACAGCTCCCTGCCAGACTGCTTTGCATGGGGCATTCGTTTCAACATTCCATTTTCTTAACCCGATATTCCGGACTTGTCAGAAAATCGCTGTCACTGCCATTCGTTACACTTGTCATGCAAGTGGCACGATACGATTGATATCTGGATGTTGGAACAGGCCAAAGACGGCTTTTATTCGATTGCTCGCGTTAAGCTTTATAACCGGCCAATAAAGTTGAGCCAACCCATCTTTTGATTTCTTCCGCAATCGGATGGAGAACTTTGCAAAAAATATTCACTCTTGTAACATCTGCAACCTTCAACTTTACTCAAGCCCACACCCTGCCTTGGCGACAAATAACTACATTACCCACTGTTGACATCAAGTAGGCATCAATGACAAACGTTGTAAATACGGACGACAAACTGCTGGATAGCAACAGCTTTTATAGCTCTTTCGGTAATGCCCTAAACGGCGTCTTCTACGGCAAAGTGGTCTTTACAGACGGCTTACCTGATGACATCGTTTTCCTTAAAGCTAATGATGCCTTCACCGAGTACACCGGCTTAAAGAATGTAGTTGGGAAAAAAGCATCCGAATTGATTGCCGGCATCCAGCAAGCCGATCCTGAGATATTTGACAAGTTGGGAAAGGTCGCTCTTTCTGGGCAACCTGAGCAATTTGAAATACACATTCATTCTTTCAAAGCGTGGTTTCTTTTTTCCGCCTTCAGTCCAAAAAAGGAATATTTTGTCGTCATAGCAGACGACATTACCGAATACAAGAAGGCTGAAGAACTTCGGCGGCTAAGCGAAGAGCGCTACGCCCGTGTCATTGCAGGGTCGGATCAGAGTTATTGGGAGTGGAATTTCCCAACGAATGAATTCAAGGTTAGCCCTCTTTTTGAGAACATGCTGGGTTACGCTTTTGGCGAACTGACCTACAACCGCACCGATTCGGAAATGTCTATTCCAACCGCAGAATGGACAAAATTCGTTCATCCCGATGACCTTGCAAATGCGTGGAAATCCATAGATCAACATCTGCAAGGCCAGTCTGCGACCCATGAGCTTGAAATACGCTGCATGACAAAATCGGGCGAATGGAAATGGCTGCTCGTCAAGGGCAGGATTACTGCATGGAATCACGAAGGCAAACCACAAATTATGTCGGGCACGCACACCGACATTACTGAACGCAAAAAGGCAGAAGAAGCTCTCAGGCGCAGCGAGGAGCGCTTAATGGCAGCCCTTAGCAGCGCACAGGTTGCCGTGTTTGAGCAGGACTTGGAATTACGCTATACCTATGTTCAGCAACCATCGTTTGGCTTTTCTCCTGAACAGGTCCTCGGCAAGACCGACTGCGATCTATTTGAACCAGAGACGGCGGCTAAGTTTGATACTTTAAAAAGATGCGTCATTGAAACATCGACACCTTTTCGCAAGGAAATAGGAGTAAGCGCCTTAGGGCGGCCGATCCAATATTTCGATATCAGCATAGCGCCACGCAAAGACGACATCGGCAATATTACAGGCGTCCTCTGCGCAGCAATTAACATCGATGAGCAATTCCAAGCACGTGAGCGCGAACGCCAGCAAAAAAATGTCTACCACGCCCTAAGCGAAATCAATGATGCGATCATTCATCAGGAGAACGAAGGCGCACTCTTAACCAAAGTTTGTCAAATTGCCGTTGAGTGCGGCGTCATGTCCCACGCTTCGATAGGCATACCAAACGAAACTGGAAAATTGATTCCTGCGGCTCATTTTGGCAAATTTACCGACCCATCCCATTCCCTTGTAGTTTCCGTCAATCCTGATGTGCAGGAAGGACAAGGACCAAGCGGGATCGCCTACAGGGAGAACCGTGTCTTCATCATCAACGATGTTCTAAGCAATGAAATGGTGCTGCCTTGGAGAGAGCGGGCGCTAAAGGACGGCACTAACGCGCTAGCTGTTTACCCAATTCAGCGAAGCGGCAAGCCTTATGCCGTCATGTCTATATATAGCGATAAGAAAGACGCTTTCAACAACGAGATCGTCAAGCTCTTTCACAGCATGTCTCTCAATATCAGCCTTGCGCTCGATCATTATGACCACGAAGCCGCTCGACGAAAGGCTGAGCAGGCTTTGCAAGAAAGTGACCATCGGCTCCGGCTGGCTCAGCAAGCAGCGCATATGGGCGCTTTTGATTGGGACTTTCATACCAATTTGGTCAAGAGTTCGACCGAGATAGAAGTTTTATATGGCTTTTCGGAAGGCGAATTCGATGGAACATATGCATCATGGTTAATGCGGGTTCATCCTGATGATCGTTCAAATGCGGAGCAGCAAGTTCAGGAAGCCTTACGGACTGGACGTATGGCAGGAAAATGGCGAGTTGCGTTAAAAGACGGGACATTACGGTGGATTTCTTCAAGAGGACAAGTCTTCTATGATGAAAACGGTCGGCCTCTCAGAATGATTGGCATCAATATCGATATCACACAGCAAAAACTGGCAGAAGAAGCCAATAGCTTGGCAGCAAAAATTTACCAAGACAGCAGTGAAGCGATGATGGTGCTGGACGAGAACCACTACATCATCATGGTCAATCAAGCGTTCACGGAAATTACGGGACACGAAGCTGCCGACATCATTGGCACGAAACCCTCGTTTTTGCGAACAGGTCACGATGATGCCTTTTACGACGCCATGTGGGCGCAGATTGATGCGGTCGGACGATTCAGAGGGGAGGTCTGGCACAAGAAAAAATCAGGGGAGCTCTTTGCAGTCCAGAATACGACTAATAAGGTGACTTCCGATGAAGGGGACTCTCCACGCTATGTCGTGCTGTTATCCGACATCACCGAGAAAAAACGCTCGGCCGACCTGATATGGTTCCAGGCCAATTTCGATTCCTTGACGGGGTTGCCAAACCGACTTTTCTTCCGCAATAGGTTGGAGCACGAAATAATAAACTCCAAGCGGAGCAATCTGCCGCTGGCAGTCATGTTTCTTGATTTGGATGGATTCAAGGATGTGAACGACACACTCGGCCATGATATGGGAGATGTGCTTCTTAAGGAAGCAGCTGACAGGCTGCGCCATTGCGTGCGTGAGTCGGATACGGTCGCACGGCTTGGTGGCGACGAATTTACGATTATCCTGACAGAGTTGCATGTCTCTCGTAATGTGGACAGAGTCGCCCACCAGATCCTTCACGCATTGTCCGAGCCCATTCAGCTAGGCGAAGATATGGCGTACGTATCGGCCTCCATCGGCATTACGCTTTTTCCGAATGACTCTGACGAAGTTGAGGATTTGATCAAGAACGCGGATCAAGCGATGTATGCTGCCAAGGAGGAAGGCAAAAATCGATATCACTACTTTACGTCAGCCCTGCAAGAAGCGGCCATTAAGCGCATGCACCTTATCAATGACTTGCGTGGAGCGCTTGAAGACCGCCAGCTAGAGATCGTTTATCAGCCGATCATTGAACTTTCTTCCGGCTCGATCCAGAAAGCCGAAGCGTTGATACGATGGAATCATCCTGTGCAGGGGTTAATCAACCCTATTGATTTCATCTCAGCTGCTGAAGATACCGGCATGATCTCGTCCTTCGGAAACTGGGTTTTCCATGAAGCAGCCCAACAGGCCGCGGTTTGGCGGGAAAAATATAATTCCGGCTTTCAGATCAGCATAAATATCTCGCCCGTCCAGTTCAGAAACGAAGGCATTGATTCTTCGGTATGGCTTGAACATTTACAGAAGCTTGGCCTGGCTGGGCAAGGCATCATTGTTGAGATCACGGAAGGGCTGCTTCTTGACGCAAGCCCTAAGGTGCGAGAACAGTTGCTGATGCTGCGTGATGCGGGTATTGAAGTTTCTCTAGACGACTTTGGAACAGGATACTCGTCACTTGCCTACCTAAAAAAGTTTGATATCGATTACATTAAAATCGATCAAGCCTTCGTGCGAAACCTGACTAGCGATTCCGATGACATGGCGCTGTGTGAAGCGATTATCGTGATGGCACACAAACTAGATCTGAAAGTGGTTGCCGAAGGCATCGAGACATTACGGCAGCATGAATTATTAGCTAATAGTGGTTGCAACTATGCACAGGGCTACCTGTTCTCGAAACCCATTTCTGCCAGTCAGTTTGAAGATTTGCTTAAAGCCGACCCCTTCTCCACACAGAGATTTCTGAGTCTTTGAATCATGAGGAATTTGGCTTCGTGGTTAATACTGAACGCCGACTTCTAAGCGACATGAGGATGTCAGTTTTGCCGTGATCACGGCGCAGGGACGGCTGAAACAAAGTGGGCCGCTACCTGTCCGGTATTTGCGAGAGTTCCGGCCTCCTTGAAGCGCCGTCGAATACTGCGATTGCCTTGACAGGACGCGAACTGGTCGTCTTGTTCATTATTTCGAGCTTGGCTGCTTCACATCTGGTCGCATGAGCAGGTAGGACTGGTCTGCCAGCGTTCGGTAAACACCTTCGATATTCAACGGCAGCCATTCTCGATGCATCTTTAGATCCCTGTATTTTTCTAGGTGGATGCTACGCTGCAGCGTCCGAAGGTCCATGCCTGCAAGCATTCCGTCACGTACTTCGCCATACAGCGCCTCCAGATAGCCAAGATACCGTCTGACGTCTTGCTTGCTCCCGACGTCTCCGTGTCCTCCAACGAAAACTGCGAAATCCATGTCCAGCACGTCATGGGTTGAATTGATCATGCCGTTAATGTCATACCCTTGCAGGTCTTTCCACGGCAGCCGGCCGAGCGTTATCCAATCGACCACATGCAATACGCCTGCTGGCTCGAACAGCATTGAGATTGAGCCGAGTCCGTTGTTGGGCCCGTGATAACGCAACCGCACCCGGCTATCGCCAAGATGCAGCGACATCTCGTCCTTGAACACGATGTCGGGGATGCGGGTTCTTGCTTTCGTGCGAATTAAGTCTTTTCGCGCCAAGCGGTGAGCGACGAATTGAGCCTTTCCGTCATCGAGCGACTCGCCGCCGTATATGTGATCAGGATGGTTATGGCTATAGATCACGAATCGGATGGGCCGATTGAATCGACGGGCCAGCTCTTTTCTTAGCCAAGCAGCTGCTTCTGCGTTTATCGGATCAGCAACAACGATACCCTCGTCCGTCACCATACTTACGGAATGGTAGTGTCCGGCGCTGAATCGGTAGACGTTACCGCGTACCGGCTCTAGCTTATAATCCTCCGCTGCCGCAGGAGGCCATGCCATTGCCATGAGCATAGCCAAACCGACAAAGAGGTTCTGCAAAAATCCACTATTCATTACCGGCACCAGTTTGTTATTTACAGCAGAGGATGATGCAACCAAGATTTGCGATGCTCAAGCTTACGTTGCTTTAGAGCTTGCCAGTAAATCAATGATTCAATGCTACTGCTATATTTCGCGCCTCAACGTGGTCTATGGTCTAATGCAAGACACAGGCTTATCTCCTGGCCGATAGCAGAATTTGCTTGGCATCCATGACAGGACAGGAATGATAAAGTTTTCGATAGCCCCCTCTAGCCCTTTACAGGAGTACATCTATCTTAAATTTCCTGCTCAACTCAGCGATACGTTCGCCAAAGCCAGCGATCGCTGTAACGTTATTGATCTTGACAGCTTTAGCTAGTGCCTTGGCCTATGCGGGTTACCTGTTTATTGGAGCTCTTGCCAGTTATATCGGCACTGGCCGCTTCGTGGCCGGTCTGCTTCTTGGCGGTCTTTTTGCGAGAGTTCCCTGGATAAGCCAAGGGAGATTGCGCACTGTTGGCCTATTACCCCAGCGTGCCCGGTTACCCGTCATGGTGAGCTTGCTGACATTGTGCTTGCTGAGCTTTCTTTATTCGGGCGAAATGGTGCACGCCCTATTTTTAGGTTTTGCTGTGATTTTTCTCATCTCAGGCTACTGGGCGAAAAAGGCCGTTTTAAGCCGAGTGTTTACCACACTCTTCAAATCGCCAGTCGAATCCATCCGACCAAAAAGTACCGATGACAAGGTCATTG
>Ga0366784_1018_pt1 | contig 33222 bp, 26 predicted proteins | sample TotcelN113001L11_FD_207063 | JGI IMG/M metagenome (GOLD analysis project Ga0366784, IMG submission 207063) | Enriched cells from coal bed in the Powder River Basin, Montana, United States - Total cells N11 rep2 HSBNCT.N11.300.1.L11 ... | reverse complement strand
ATATACATGGCAACACGTTTCAGGAATTTCCGCTCCGGCGGGATGAGCGCAACGACCGTCACTACGGTGATGGACAGTTCGGCGCGCCGGGTACTGCGCAATACTTACATGCTGCTATCCCTGTGTCTCGGCTTCAGCGCACTGACGGCCGGCGTAACTGCATTCTTGCGCCTGCCGCACCCCGGCATGATCATCACTATGGTCGGCTACTTTGGCCTGTTGTTTCTGGTCACCAAATACCGCAACAGCGGTGCGGGCGTCGCATTGGTTTTCGCCCTGACCGGCTTTATGGGATATACGCTTGGCCCGATCATCGCACACTATCTAAACATGCCAAACGGCACCCAGACTGTCATGACGGCGTTGGGCGGCACTGCAATCATTTTCATGGTCATGTCGGCTTACGGACTGGTCAGCAAACGAGATCTGTCCTTCATGGGTGGATTCCTTACGATTGGCATCCTGGTCGCCTTCCTGACCAGCCTGGCCGCTATTTTTCTGCAGATCCCGGCGCTGTCACTGACGGTCTCCGCCGTTTTCGTCATATTGATGTCGGGCATGATCATGTTCGAAACGAACAATATCGTACGCGGCGGTGAAACCAATTACATCATTGCAACCGTCAGCTTATTCGTATCCATCTTCAATTTATTCCTGAGCTTGCTGCAGATACTTGGATTTGTGAACAGCTCGGATTAATTTCAATCTTTAGGTTAGAGGAACCCGATCGATTCCGGCTTGCATAGGAATCAGTCGGGGAAATTGGTTTTAATCTCATGCACGCATATCATCAAAACAGCCCGTCCATGAAGCGCAGCTGATAACTCCATCTGCGGCATGTACCCGGAAGAGAATGAAATAAACGGCGCGGTGTTTTCTTGTTCTAGAAATTTCATCCTGAGAGCGACTTAGTTAATACAGGCGCTCTTTTCAGCAAGAAACTCATCCAACTTCTGGCGCCACGAAATCATGAGATCACGATCTTCATACTTTACCGGTTCGTTTATTTTTTCTTTCTTTGCGTGCGTCGCAGCCTATCTGATTGGGGGGCCGAAAGCGGTCGTTACCGTGCTGTTTCTGACCGCGCTGGAAACCTCGCTTTCGTTTGACAATGCCGTGGTCAACGCCGGAATTTTGAGCGGCTGGAATGAAGTATGGCGCCGGCGCTTTCTCGCATGGGGCATAGTGGTTGCCGTCTTCGGCATGCGCCTGGTCTTTCCACTGGTGATTGTTGGCGTTGTCGGAAACCTTAGCCCGTCTCATGCAATAGAACTGGCCTTATACAGTCCTGACGAATATGCTCGCATCATGGCGTCTGCGCATCATCAGATTGCCGCTTTCGGCGGCACTTTCCTGCTTATGGTGTTCTTCAGTTTTTTTGTTGCTCGCCACAAGACCGAGCACTGGTTCCAGTTCATCGAGAAGCCGCTGACCCAACTGGGGAAGATGGAAGCGATTGAAGCGGCCCTGACGCTGCTTGTTTTGATGACGGCCTCGACGCTGCTTCCTGCCGAGAAACACAGCGAATTTATTCTGTCGGGCGTATGGGGAGTAATCACTTTTATCCTTACCAAAGGCATGGCTGCGCTATTAGGCGGTAACGAGGATAAAAAGGTGCAGCATGCTGTCCAGCAAGGGATCGGCGGATTTCTCTACCTTGAACTGATCGACGCCAGCTTTTCATTTGATGGCGTCATCGGCGCATTTGCGATGTCAAACAACCTGTTCATCATCACATTAGGGTTAGGTGCAGGGGCCATGTACGTGCGCAGCTTCACCTTGATGCTGGTCGACAGCCGCACACTGATTCACTACCGTTATCTCGAACACGGGGCTTTTTGGGCAATAGGCGCTCTGGCGGTAATGATGCTTGCGGGGGTCGGCTTCCATATTCCGGAGGCAGTCACCGGGTTGATGGGAGCCATGCTGATTATTGCCTCGCTTGGAAGCTCGATACTGGCCAACCGGCGTTAGCATCCGTTCTGCGGGCATCCCCGGTTGCGAAGACGGTATCGACGGGTTCCCAGGTATTGGCGATCAGAGAATAAGCGTGCCGATCCACCAGAAAACCGCGCCGACGAATGCGGATGCCGGAATCGTGAAAACCCATGCCCAGACAATATTACCGGCAACCCCCCAGCGCACGGCCGACATTTTTTTTGCCGAACCGACCCCGACGATAGCTCCGGTGATCGTATGCGTGGTGGATACCGGAATGCCAAGTGCCGTAGCAATGAAGAGCGTGATAGCACCGCCGGTTTCAGCGCAAAATCCACCGACCGGCTTGAGCTTGGTAATCTTCTGGCCCATTGTTTTTACAATACGCCAGCCCCCGAACAGGGTGCCCATGCCAATCGCCGCGTAACAGCAGATCACCACCCATATCGGCAGCGATTCGTTGACGCCGGAATAGCCGCCGGCAATCAACAGCATCCAGATGATACCCATCGTTTTTTGCGCATCGTTGCCGCCATGGCCAAGACTGTACATGGAAGCGGAAATCAACTGCAGGCGGCGAAACCATTTATCGACGCTTCTTGGCGGCGAACGGACAAAAACCCATGAAACCAGGAGCATCATGACCGAGCCGAGGATAAACCCCAGCAATGGCGAGATAAGGATGAAGGCAATGGTCTTTATCAGTCCGGAAGCGATCAGCGAGCCGCTGCCGGACTTGGCTATTGCCGCTCCGACCAAGCCGCCGATCAACGCATGAGATGAAGAAGATGGGATTCCGTAATACCAGGTAAGCACGTTCCATGAAATGGCGCCCACCAAGGCGCCAAACACGACATAATGATCGACGATCGCCGGGTCGATAGTACCTTTCCCCACAGTTGTCGCGACGTGCAGGTTAAACACGAGAACGGCTACGCAATTGGCCAAGGCCGCCATGGCAACGGCTGTTTGCGGCTTTAGCACGCCGGTTGATACGACTGTGGCGATGGCGTTCGCCGCATCATGAAAGCCGTTCATGAAATCAAACAGCAGCGCCAGCGCAACCAGAAAAATGATTATGTAGATACTGATTTGGTAGGTTTGCATGAATTCTATGTATGGATGACCGGCAATCGCGCTTGCATGCTTACCGTTGAGAGTGCTGCCGCACCGCAAAGCAATAACGTTCCGTTGTTTTCAACCTGTGTATTGCGCAGCTCGTATCGTAATGAAGAATAATGGGGCTAGACTTTGCGCTAGCGGTCAAGCATTCTCGACAACAATGCCTTCTATGATATTTGCGACATCTTCGCAGCGATCCGTCACGGACTCAAGAAACTCGTAGATTGCTTTGAGCTTGATAAGATTGCGCACATCGGGCTCATCGCGAAAAAGCTTGGATAAGGCCGCGTGCATAACATGGTCGGCATCGGATTCAAGACGATCGATTTCCTCGCAAATCTCGAGGATTTGACGCGAGTTATTCATGTTGTGCAACAAGCCAACCGCTTCCTTGACTTTCTCCGTGCAGGCAAGCCCCAGCTCAGCCAGACGTGTTGCCTCGGGCGTAATGACCTGAATGTCATACAGTGAAACCGTTTGCGCAGCGTCCTCCATCACATCAAGGATGTCATCCATGCGCGTGATGAGGCGATGGATATCGTCGCGGTCAATCGGGGTAATGAACGTTTTGTGAAGAATGCCGATGGTCATGTAAGTAACCTTGTCCGCCTGCTTCTCAAGAACCTCGACCTCATGCAGGCGCCTCTCGAGATTATCGAAATGCGTCATCAGCGCAAGCAGTTCCTTCGCTCCCTTGACGCACAATTCAGCATGCTGGTTGAAAAGGTCAAAGAATTTGCCTTCTGTTGGCATCAAACGTCCAAACATACATATTCCTATTTAGTATTCAGAATCATAATCAATCAAGAGTGAAACGGACAGGATGGGTTTGCCGCATCAATCTCCGCCATACGAGTTTTGAGCTCCGGCGTAATTGTCAAACTTGGTAAACTGACCTGCAAATGTCAAGCGTACGTTACCGATCGGTCCATTTCTCTGCTTGCCAATAATAATTTCAGCGACGCCCTTGTCCGGTGAGTCAGGATTGTAGACTTCGTCCCGATAGATAAACAGAATCAGGTCCGCATCCTGCTCAATCGCGCCGGATTCACGCAAGTCAGACATAACAGGCCGTTTGTTCGGCCGCTGCTCCAATGAGCGGTTGAGCTGGGACAGCGCTATCACCGGACAGTTCAGCTCTTTAGCCAGGGCCTTCAGGCTACGGGATATTTCGGAGATTTCAGTTGCGCGATTCTCACCCAAGGAATTCGGAGACATTAACTGCAAGTAATCGATGACTATCAATCCCAGCTTGCCGCATTGTCTGGCCAGGCGCCTCGCTCGTGCCCGCAGTTCAATGGAATTTAGAGCGGGAGTCTCATCGATGTACAGTTGCGCATCGTTCATCTTCTGTATTGCATGCGTCAGGCGCGGCCAGTCTTCATCAGCCAGACGGCCAGTGCGCAAACGATGCTGATCAAGTCGCCCGACCGAACCCAGCATGCGCATTGCAAGCTGGACGCCGCCCATTTCCATCGAAAAGACGGCAACCGGCAACCCGCTTTCGATTGCGACGTTCTCGCCGATATTAATCGAAAAAGCCGTCTTTCCCATGGAAGGCCGACCGGCCACAATGATCAGGTCACCCGCCTGCAGACCCGACGTCATCCGGTCCAGGTCGACAAATCCGGTCGGCACGCCGGTAATGTCGCTGCCGCTGTCCCGATTGTAAAGTTCGTCGATGCGCTCCACGACTTGCGTCAGCAGGGGTTGAATGTCCTGAAATCCTTGTACCCCTCGCGAGCCTTCTTCGGCAATCGCAAATATTTTGGATTCGGCTTCATCAAGGATCTGTTTGACTTCCTTGCCTTGCGGGCTGAAAGCACGTCCGGAAATTTCGTCCGCTACGGTAATCAGCTTGCGCAAGACGCCCCGGTCGCGCACGATTTCCGCGTAACGGCGGATATTGGCGGCGGAAGGTGTATTTTGAGCGAGCGCGTTCAGATAAGGCAAACCGCCGACCTCCTCGGCCTTGCCGATATTGGTCAGCGATTCATATACCGTTATGACATCCGCCGGTTTGGAGGCACTAATCAGCTTGGCGATATGCTGAAATATGATGCGGTGGTCATATCGGTAAAAATCGGCTTCGCGCAGGAAATCGGCGATTCTGTCCCAGGAAGCGTTGTCCAGGAGCAGCCCGCCCAGAACGGATTGCTCCGCTTCAATCGAGTGGGGAGGGACGCGCAAGGAATCAAGTTGCTGGTCGACAGATGCATTCATGGCGCGAATTATACCTTTTTGTGTTCCACATGCAGAGCACTATCCGAGCTAAAAACAGACGTCAGGATCATTTTGACTGGAGTTTATTTCTGCGGCTTGAATTTCAAACATGCGGCGTCTCTTTGTAGCATCAGAGGTTTCCGCTGTATTTTTTCACACTTGCGTCGAAAGATTCCTGGTAGTTATCTGTTGTGGCTGAATGATGAGCATCATAGAAAGAAAAAACACAAGGCAGCGACGATAGTTGGCGGCAGCGCCGATAGGAACAATTTCAGCGGGCTGATCGCGCCCTCCTCAAAAGAACCTTTCAGTATCGAGAATGCGGCCGGATTCGGCGCATTCGCAATCACCGTCAATCCCCCTCCCGTTACAGCGCCGGCAACCAAGGCATATTTGGCGGCGGCTGAAATCCCTTCTACCAATGAGCCGAGATAAGTAAGCGCTGCATTGTCGGTAACACCCGTCAGGGCGATTGCGCCAATGAAAAGCACTGTGGATTCCATGCCGGCCAGCAGTGGTTGCAACCACCATCGTTGTTGCTGGCCCAACACGACCAAGCCCGCAAGAAAGAATGCAACCAGCAAACCTTCACGCAGCATCAAGGTGTCCTGGTGCCGTCGGTAGGCCTCGGTAAAACCCAGAAAAAACAGGAACAGGCCCATGAATACGGCAGGATGATGACTGAATATCACTGTTCCAGCCAAAAAGAGCAGGTGAATGAATACCACGGTTAGCGGCACAACCTTTTTTTCGGAAGCGTCTCCGGCATTTTCCATGCGCAGCAGCACTTTTCGAAAGAGCCACGTCGCAGACATGGCATTAATCGCTACGGCGACGGCGGATTTCCAGCCAAAATTGCTGAGCATGAACCCAATGTCCCAGCCCCATTTATCAGCCACCATCAGAACCGGAGGGGCCGCATAAGAGGTGAGTACGCCGCCTATTGATACGTTGACCAGCAATACAGCCAGCGTAACGTACTTCATTCTCGGAGGAATAATTTGCGTAAAAAAACGATCCCGCAACATCAGCGCTGCAAGCGTCATGGCTGCCGGTTCGGTTATGAAGGAACCCAGCAACGGCACCAGCGATAGGCTCAGGAAATAGTAGGCAAAAGGTTCCGGCAACGGAACAAACCGAGCAAGCCGGTTTATGAATTCCCTTACTGCCTGAAGAACCGGCTTGGTTGCCGCCATGACCAGAATGACGAACACAAACAAGGGTTCTGTAAAATTTTGCCGGTCCAGATAGCCGACTGCCACATCCGAGCCGCCGATTGCGGCCATGCAAGCCAGAAGAATAAATGCCCAAAAACCGAAAACAACCTCTACTTCTCCAAGCAAATGCCATAGGCCTGCATGCCTGGCGTCTTTATGCGCAAGATGCACAAACCATTTTGTGGAAAATGTATGCATCACAGCCAGCAGAAATATAACTGTGCCGATGTATTCGATAATAGTGGTATGACTCATTGCAGGATATAGTCCAGTTCCCTTATTTATTTTTTCAAACTCATGTTACTACCTGAGGCCGTGCTGCGCTATGGTAGCCACGCTCACATAATTAGATGCCTGAACGGTGATCCTGTAAATTCAAAGTGAAATGAATTTAGCATGTCGGGATTGGAACGATAAGGAAAATCGCGGCACCTCGCGCTGAAGCGAATCGAACCGCGAAAAAATATTTTCCAATAAAAATACCCCTTGGACCATAAGTCCAAGGGGCATCAAAGTGCGATCAGGGGCCAGTTGCGAAATTACCGCCTGGCCTCCGAATTGCAGTCTTACTTCTTGCCTACTTTACTTACAACGTTCAAGCCTTGGATACGGCCGCTTTCAACACCAGCATCCGGATCGATTACAGCATTGATCAGCGTAGGCTTGCCGGATTTGATTGAATCTTCCAGTGCCTTAGCCAGTTCTGCCGGAGTCGTGGCATTAATGCCAACGCCACCGAGTGCTGCCATCATCAAGTCGTAGCGGACTTGGCCCAATACGGTACATGAAGGTTGATCGCTACCCGGATTGACTTCGCCGCCTTTATAGATACCGCCGTTGTTCATGACAATGACGGTAACTGGCAGTTTGTAACGAGCAATCGTTTCGATTTCCATGCCGCTGAAACCAAACGCGCTGTCGCCTTCGATTGCAACGACCGGCTTGCCGGTAACGTTTGCTGCAGCAACGCAAGCACCCATACCGATACCCATGATGCCCCATGTGCCGGAATCCACACGCTTGCGCGGCTGGTATTGATCGACGATCATGCGGGTGTTATCGAGGGCGTTAGCGCCTTCGTTAACGAGGGTAACGTCAGGGAATTTTGCCAGAACGTCACGAACTGCGCCCAGCGAGTTCGAATAGTTCATCAGCGGAGAAGGAGCGGCCAGCTTGGGAGCCAGCTTCGATTTGCTAGCAGCCACACGCTCGGTGATGGCACCAGTCCATTCGGCGCCTGGCTTAGCCATGCCCTTCAGGCCTGCGCGCAAAGCAGATACGCAAGAGGCGATATCGCCGATAACCGGTGCAGCGATAGGCACGTTGCTGTCGATTTCATTCGACTGGATATCGATCTGAACGAATTGCTTCTGTCCACCCCATGTTTTTCCCTTACCGTGTGCAAGCAGCCAGTTCAGACGGGCTCCGATCAGCACGACAACGTCGGCTTGGGGAAGAACGAATGAGCGAGCGGCAGCAGCACATTGCGGATGGTTGTCAGGCAGCAGGCCCTTGGCCATCGACATAGGCGTAAACGGAATGCCGGTTTCTTCAATGAGGGCGCGGATTTCAGCGTCACATTGAGCGTATGCAGCACCTTTGCCGAGCAGGATCAACGGTGCTTTTGCGCCTTTGATCAGGGCAACTGCGCGAGCGATCGAGTCCGGAGCAGGCAATTGAGCCGGGGTCGGGTCGACCGGTACGAACAGCGACCTTGCGCCTGCTTCAACTGTCATTGTCTGGGTGAACAGTCTTGCTGGCATATCCAGGTAGACGCCGCCAGGACGGCCGGAAACAGCAGTGCGAATCGCACGAGCAATACCGACGCCGATGTCTTCAGCGCGGTTAATACGGAAAGCAGCCTTGCAATGCGGCCTAGCAAGGTTCAGTTGATCCATCTCTTCGTAGTCGCCTTGTTGCAGGTCGACGATTTCGCGTTCGCTGGAGCCGCTGATCAGAATCATCGGCCAGCAGTTGGTGGTAGCATTGGCCAGTCCTGTCAGGCCGTTCAAGAAGCCTGGTGCGGACACGGTCAGGCAGATGCCTGGTTTTTTAGTCAAATAACCAGCGACACCGGCTGCAAAACCCGCGTGTTGTTCATGACGAAAGCTGAAGAACTTTTGACCGTCAGCCTGCCAGAGGCGGGCGAGTGCCGTAACAGGAATGCCGACAACACCGTACATGGTGTCGATGTCGTTCATTTTCAGGGCATCAATAATAAGATGAAAGCCGTCAGTCAGTTCTGCCGCTTCCGATGCTACTGCAGTGTCGTTACTCATAAGAAAATAGCCTTTCCTCGGTTAGTTTTGATAAACGTTGTACAACGTTCCTCCATGAGTATGCCGTGAACCAGCTAAAAATCTCGTTGACCTAGGTCAAGATAGTCTTGACAAATATAGTATTAGTCTGGAGCAAGGGGAGTTTGGTTGATCTGGATGCCGTGGTAGCCGGCGCAAGGCGTATAAAATTGATGAATCCGGTGATTTTGTTGTTTTTTTGAAAACAATGGCAAGGGCCGAATTTTAGCTATTGATGTAGATATGCAAGCATTTCCGCACGCGTCTTTTTGTCTTTGCTCCGATTGATCTATAAATCAACCTTTGTCATGCTTCGTGTCAGGATAGCCGGTTGTCATCCTGCCTTTTACATGTGCCGGCGCCAGGATCGGTTATTGATTCATCGATCAATTCGGACATGTTATATTTTCGGCTCCCTGCATCTTCTCAAATTCCCGTGCCCCCCTTCACATACCCTGCCGCCGATCCTGTTTCCGAATGCTTTGCCTTGCTGGACGACAGCGATGCAAGCAGGTCAGCACTGCGATCAAGGCTATATACGGGTCTGGTCGGCACGTTGGATTGCCACCAGGCCGACGGTATCCCGGACTTGTTCAAGCGAATGCAGGCAGAATTAGAGCTCGGCCGTCATGCAATCGGGCTTTTTACCTACGAGCTCGGAGCATGTCTTCTGCAGACGCAGCAGTCTGCGGATGACAGCCCTCTTGCGCAGATATTGATTTTCGATCGATGCGAGCATCTTTCTTCTGATGCAGCGGCTCTCTGGCTAAGAAAACGCGCCAAAAAATTCAAAGCAGATTCCGATCATCCGGCAGGAGTTGCGAATCAACGCTCAAATGTAAGCGAAGCAGAGTTTGCTGCCGCCATCGCCCGAATTCATGACTATATTGAAGCTGGCGATACCTATCAGATCAACTACACCTTTCGATTACGCTTTGATGCGTATGGCTCCCTGCCGGCGCTCTATTCCAAGTTGCGAGCGCGCCAGCCGGTTCCTTATGGCGCGCTGATAGCTCTTCCGGACGGCCGGGCCATCCTGTCATTTTCGCCTGAATTATTTATCCGACATAAGCATGGGCTATTGACCACCAAGCCGATGAAGGGGACGGCCCCTGCGCATGGGAATGCGTCGGAAGATATTGCCGCCTCGCGCACTTTGGCGAGCGATAGCAAGAACCGCGCGGAGAACCTCATGATTGTCGATCTTTTGCGCAACGATCTCAGCCGGATTGCTGTTACCGGCTCGGTGCATGTTCCAGCCTTGTTTGAAGTCAACCGGTATGGAGACATACTGCAAATGACATCGACTATTGAAGCGCAACTGGATCAAAGGATGACTTTTACGGATATTTTCCGCGGCGTATTTCCATGCGGATCGATCACCGGCGCTCCCAAGCATCGAGCGATGCAGATCATCAATGAGCTTGAGCAGGACAGGCGAGGCATTTATACCGGAGCAATCGGCTGGTTTGACGCCCCCGGGCCGGGACGGAATATTGGCGATTTCTGCCTTTCCGTCCCCATCCGTTCCTTGATGCTGGATGCCCCCGGCAAAGACGGAGTGCGTACCGGAGAAATGGGGGTTGGCGCGGGCATCGTCCATGACAGCAAGTCAGATGATGAGTATGAGGAGTGCCTGCTGAAAGCTGCTTTCCTGTCTGGCTTACCGTGCGATTTCGATCTTTTCGAAACCATGTACGCAACGCGAGCCGAAGGCTGCCGCCATCTGGACCTGCATATTAAGCGTCTGGCCGCATCAGCGCTGTATTTTGGGTTTCCCTTCGATGAAGCAGTGCTTCGAAAAATAGTAGGCGAGGCATGCACGGCGCTTCCTGGCGATAGCGGACATCGAGTCCGGCTGTCTTTGGGCAAGGGCGGCTTCAAGATACAAAATTCAGTGCTGCATTCGCAGACTGGCCCCGTCAGAGTGATCATTGCAAAAAAAACCATGTCGTCCATCGACTTGTTCCTTCGCCATAAAACTACCGTACGCAAGCGCTACGATGACTCCATCCTTGAAGCCGAAAAGCAAGGTGCATTTGACACACTTTTTTTCAACACCGCAGGTGAATTGACCGAAGGCGGCCGCTGCAATGTATTTGTGAAATTGTCCGGCCGATGGTACACGCCGCCGCTGGATGCTGGAATTCTGCCTGGAGTTATGCGGTCGATACTGCTGGCCGATCCCGCATGGATGGCAGAGCAACGCTCTTTAACCATTAGCGATCTGCGCATTGCCGAACAGGTGGTGGTCACCAATGCCTTGCGAGGCGCCAGAACCGCGACAGTTATCTGGGAAAATGAACCGATCGCAGATTGACGATATGCAACGGCTCTGCCTTTCAGACAGATCCGTTTCGGCATCTATCTCAGCATCTATTGCTGCGCATTTTTTCCTGCAGGATAATTAACCATTCAATGAAACAGATGGAATGTCCTTCTGTACAATTTACCCATGATTTCCGAATTTGACCTGATTGCCCAGTTTTTTACTCGCCCCACGCGCAAGGCAAGCTTGGGGATTGGCGACGATTGCGCCTTGCTGACGCCGTCGATTGGCCATCAGATCGCCATTTCGTGCGACATGCTGGTCGCCGGCACCCACTTCTTCGCTGATACAGACCCTAGGGAACTGGGGCACAAATCCCTGGCGGTTAATTTGTCCGATCTGGCCGCCATGGGCGCCAAACCCATCGCTTTCACATTGGCTCTGGCATTGCCTGCGCCCGATGCCGTATGGCTCCGCCCTTTTTCTGAAGGCATGTTTGCGCTGGCGGACCAGCATGACTGCGAACTGATTGGCGGCGACACCACGCGGGGGCCGCTTAACATCTGCATTACCATTTTCGGCGAGGTTGCGGCAGGCCAGGCATTGCGCCGGGACAATGCGCAGATTGGAGATGACATATGGATATCCGGCACGCTGGGCGATGCAAGGCTGGCATTGGCTGGCATGCGAAACGAGCTGAAGCTGGACCCGAATACTCTTTCAAAGGCTGCCGCGCGCCTTCATTCGCCCTCGCCGCGCATTGCCTTGGGCCTGGCTCTTTGCGGCATAGCTCATGCAGCGATAGATATTTCCGACGGGCTGGCAGGCGACCTGAAGCATATACTTGAACGTTCCAGACTGGGCGCCACTCTCGAAGTCGATGCATTACCTGCCGGAGCCATGCTGTCCAGCCAGCCCCTGGAACTGCGTCGTCAATTCATGCTTGGGGGCGGAGACGATTACGAGCTTTGCTTTACTGCCCCTCCCTCAAGCCGGGCCGCAATTCTCGAAGCGGCCAGCTCGGCCGGAACGCCTGTTACTCGTATAGGCATGATCGAGCAACTTCCGGGGTTGCGGCTTATCGACAGCATGGGCAACCAAGTCGCATCGTCATCCGGATCATTTGACCATTTTCTTGCAAAATGAGCGATCTGGAAAAAGAGCCGCAGGCGGTTGTGCTCGATATACGCTTTCTTATATCGCATCCGGCTTATCTGTTCGCATTAGGTTTTGGCAGCGGACTATCGCCTGTTTTACAAGGCACCGCCGGCACGCTGTTCGCATGGCTGTCCTTTGGCGCATTGTCAGCGGCTTGGCCCGACATCTTCAATACCTATACTTGGGCGGCAATCATTGTTGCTGGGTTTTTTTACGGCATCTCGATTTGCCATAAAACAGGGATTGCGCTCAACTGCCCCGATCACGGCTGCATGGTATGGGATGAAATTATCGCCTTCTGGCTTGTCCTGCTGCTTTTGATGCCAGCAAGCATTACCGTTCAGTTTTCGGCTTTTCTCGTTTTTCGCTTTTTCGACATGGTGAAACCGCAGCCGATAAAATATTTCGACACCCACTTCAAAGGCGGATTTGGCGTCATGTGGGATGATATTGTGGCTGCATTTTTTACTCTCCTCGTATTTGCCTTATGGAGCACCTATACGTCAGCATGACCTGAGAGGAATATCGTGAGCGAGATCGTTGAACTGGCAGTTCAGGCAGGTCAAGCCTTGATGGATCGCGGCTTATTGGCGGCCACCGCGGAATCATGCACAGGAGGCGGCATCGCAATGGCGCTGACGGAAATTCCCGGCTCTTCGCTGTGGTTCGAAAGCGGCTTTGTCACCTATTCCAATGCATCCAAAACCCGTCTGTTGAATGTGCCTGCCGCGCTCCTTGAAATGCATGGCGCAGTAAGCGAAGAAGTGGCCGCTGCGATGGCGACCGGAGCCTTGGCGAACTCCAGCGCTCAGGTTGCCGTATCGGTGACGGGAATCGCCGGCCCCGATGGCGCAGTTCCCGGCAAGCCCGTGGGCACCGTTTGTTTTGGTTTTGCAATGAACCGGCATGTGCATACGGAGAAGCAGTTATTTCTCGGTGATCGCCATGGGATACGGGCCCAGGCTGTCATCCATGCGTTGAAGATAATCTTACAATTTTTACAATCCTATTCCGCTCAAGCCAAGACATAACAAAACGAGCAGTTCATTACTTTGAAGCCTTGAATCGGGTTGTAAAGCTTCATTTGTAACCGCTTTTTGACGAGTCCTGAGTTATACCGGCTCGAACTTATCTTTCGTCTGAGCTGTTTTTCACGACAGGAGCGTGTTTCGAGGTGTTGATCAAGAAGAAGCCCTGCCGGCATTGCTGCGGGCAGGGCTTTTTGGTTGGTGCCGGTGCTGCTTACTTCAGGACCGAACGCAAGGTCTTGCCCATCTCGCCGGGATTGCGCGTGACCTTGATGCCGCACGCCTCCATCACCGAAAGCTTCTCCTGCGCCGTTCCCTTGCCGCCGGAGATGATCGCGCCCGCATGACCCATGCGCTTGCCCTCCGGCGCCGTCACGCCCGCGATAAAGCCAATCACCGGCTTTCTCATGTTGGCCTTTACCCACTCGGCCGCCGTCTCCTCGTCGTTGCCGCCGATCTCGCCCACCATGATCACCGCCTCCGTCTGCGGATCGTCATTGAACATCCTCAACACGTCAATGTGCTTCAAACCGTTGACCGGGTCGCCGCCAACACCCACCACCGTCGACTGCCCCAGACCGAATTCGGCCAGCTGCCCCGCCGCCTCATACGTCAGCGTGCCCGACTTCGATACAACACCGACCGGTCCCTTCTTGTGAATGTGGCCCGGCATGATGCCGATCTTCAATTCGTCCGGCGTGATGATGCCCGGACAGTTCGGCCCCAGCAATATCGTCGACTTGCCTTGCATCTTGTAGCGCGTTCTGATCATGTCCCTGACCGGTATGCCTTCGGTTATGCAGATGACGAATTCAATCCCCGCTTCCACCGCCTCGTCAATCGCCGCTGCCGCATACGGCGGCGGTACATAGATCACCGACACGTTCGCGCCGGTCTGCTTCCTGGCCTCGGCTACCGTGTTGAAGACGGGCAGGTCCAAAAAGGTGCTCCCGCCCTTCTTGGGCGTGACGCCGCCAACATAGCATTCCTTGCCAAAGGCGTACGCTTGCGACATCTCGGTGTGAAACGCACCGGTCTTGCCAGTCAGCCCTTGGACAATGACGCGGCTGTTTTTATTGATCAGTATAGACATGCTTAGTTACCTCCTGCAGCGTTGACAGCCTTTTGTGCTGCATCCGACATTCCATCAGCAGAGATGATCGGCAGGCCGGACTTGGCCAGGATCTCTTTGCCCTTCTCGACATTGGTCCCTTCCAGACGCACAACCAAAGGCACCTTCAGCTGCACCTGACGCGCCGCTTCCACCACACCGTTGGCGATCACGTCGCATTTCATGATCCCGCCAAAAATATTGACCAGGATGCATTTGACCTTGTTGTTGGCCAGCATGATCTTGAAGGCTTCGGTCACCTTCTCCGTCGTGGCGCCGCCGCCTACGTCCAGGAAGTTGGCCGGGCTGCCGCCAAAGAGCTTGATGATGTCCATGGTGGCCATGGCCAGTCCCGCTCCATTGACCATGCAGGCAATGTTGCCGTCCAGCGCAATGTAGGTCAAATCGAACTTGGAGGCGGCGATTTCGTCCGGATCCTCTTCGTCCAGGTCGCGCATGGCCATGATTTCTGGCTGGCGATAAAGACCGTTGGAGTCGAAGTTGAACTTGGCGTCGAGCGCCACGATCTTGTCGTTGCCTGTTACGATCAGCGGATTGATTTCCGCCAGCGATGCGTCGGTTTCATCGAATGCCTGGTACAGGCCCTGCATGAATTTGCTGGCGTCCTTGACGGCAACTTCGGGTACGCCGATCTTTCTGGCGACGTCTTCGCCTTCGGCATCGGTTAGGCCAGTGCCCGGATTGACGAACACCTTGTGGATCAGCTCGGGGGTGTTGTGCGCGACGTCTTCGATGTTCATGCCGCCTTCGCTTGACGCCATCAGGCATACGCGCTGGGTGCCGCGGTCAACCACCATGCCGACGTACAGTTCCTTCTTGATGTCGGCGCCTTCTTCAACCAGAAGACGCTTGACGATGCGCCCTTCGGGTCCGGTCTGGTGGGTGACTAGCCGCATGCCTAAAATCTCGGACGCGTACTGCCTGACTTCGTCCATGGATTTGGCAACCTTGACGCCGCCGCCTTTGCCGCGTCCGCCTGCATGGATCTGGGCCTTGACGACCCAGACCTTGCCGCCCAGCTTTTCGGCTGCCGACACGGCTTCGTCCACGCTAAAACAGGGAAATCCGCGCGGTGTGGTCACACCGTATTTGCGCAGTATTTCTTTTCCTTGGTATTCATGTATGTTCATTCTCGTCCTTAGTGATGATATCTCTCAGGTGCTTAGCCAAGGATTACTCTCCAAGCTTTACTCCTACACGTAAACCCTCTTGATGCACAAACTCGACAGCGGACATCTTTTTGCCGTCCTCCCCCCGGACGGTGAACGCCTCGATCTGCCCGCCTTGCGCCGTCACTCGAATGCTCTTCTCACCGATTTCGGAAATCGTCCCGACCTTGCCCTTGACGCTGCCAAATGTTTGAAACAAGTGCTTCCTTGTCTCAAAAAAATGGAGTTTTTTCCCATTCAACATTGTCCACGCTCCTGGCGCCGGGTCGCAGCCACGAATCAGGTTGTAGACAAAATTGATGTGATTATTCCAGTTGATCCGCGACTCTGCAACACCGAATTGCCCTTCATAGCTCGCCATGCTTTCATTCTGGACAACCTCGGCGTGCCGGCCCGCAACCACCAGGTCCGCCGCCTCCAGCAATGCATGCACTCCCAGCGGGAACAGCTGGTCGAAATAAACGCTGCCCAGCGTATCGTCCGGCATGATCGGAATCGACTTCTGGAGAATGACAGGACCTTCGTCCAGCCCGTCGTGGGGACGAAAGACGGTCAACCCGGTCTGGGTTTCGCCGCAGACGATGGGCCAGCTAATCGAGCTCGGGCCGCGGTATCTCGGCAGCAGCGAGGGATGGTACTGAATGGTTCCGTGCGTTGGAATGGTGACGAATTCCTGCGGAGCGAATTGGCGCACATACGCCATGACGCCGATGTCGGCGCGCAGGCTTCCCAATGCCTCCCTGGCCGCCTCGCCCGTCAGGCTGGGCAACTGGAACAGCGTTAATCCTTTTTCCTGGGCCACAACCCGCAACGAATCCGGGCGCGCGCCCTCTTTCTCCGGCGCGGTAAAAACCCCTACAACCTCATCACCGCGTGCCAGAAATGCTTCTAAGACTGCTTTTCCAAAATCCTGCTGGCCAATAATGGCAACTTTCATCACTAGCCTTGAATCTCTGCATTAAAAGGAGATGGGCAACTACGTTGCCCATCTTGTTTCCTGAATGAAACTCTAGCGCCGGTTACCCGGCCCTATTATTTCTTTCTTCTTTCCGGTACCGTGAACGCGCCTTGCTCGGCCAACGCCTTGATCTTGTCATCGGAGAATCCGCATACCTGCGACAAAATCTCGTTGGTGTGCTCGCCCAACAGCGGCGCCGGCTTGATGTCCGGCACGTTGCCGTCGGACAGCACAACCGGCATGCCAACCGTCCAGTATCCGCCGTGCTGGTCATAGGCCGGATGGCCCTTGACGTTGACCCACATCTTGCGATGCGCAATATGCGCATCTTTCGATATGTCGTCCGTCGTCAGAACCGGGCCGCATGGAATGTCCTTCTCGTTCATGAACGCAGTCAGCTCGCGCTTGGTGTAGTTCTTGGCGAATTCGGCAACAATCTTCCACAGCTCATTTTGGTTGATGCGACGGTCTGCCACTTTCTCAAAGCGCGGATCCGTTACCAGCGCTTCGCCGCCAATGGTCCTGGCGATCAATGGCCACAGGGCTTCTTGCATGACCATGTAGACATAGTCGTCCTGGCCAAACGGCTTGCAGGGGATACAGTTGCCGAGCTGGCCACCGCCGGAGTCGTTGCCGGCGCGCGGCACCGACGTCAATCCCAGCGTCGGACGGCTGTATTCGGACAAGGCGCCCTGACCACCCAGAAGACGGCCATGGTCGCGGAACTTGACGCGGCACAGGTTCATGACGGAGTCTTGCATCGCAGCTTCCACATACTGACCCTTGCCGCCGTTGTGCGTGCGGTGGTAGAGCGCGGCGCAGATGCCGATTGCCAGATGCAGGCCGGTGCCGGTGTCGCCGATTTGCGCGCCGGTGATCGTCGGTGCATTTTCCGGGAAACCCGTGGTCGACATGCCGCCACCCATTGCCTGGGCAATCGGCTCGTAGGCCTTGAAGTTGGAGTAGGGACCGGATGCGCCGAAGCCCTTGATCGATGCGTAGATCAGGCCTGGGTTGATTTCCTGAAGCTTCTCAAAAGTGTAACCAAAACGGTCCAGAACGCCAGGACCGAAGTTCTCCATCATCACGTCGGATTTGCGGATCAGTTCTTCGAACGCTTCGCAGCCGGCCGGGCTTTTCATGTTGACCGTGATCGAGCGCTTGTTGCTGTTTAGCATTGTGAAATACAGGCTGTCGACGTCCTTGTAGTGGCGCAACTGCATGCGCGTGATATCGCCCGTGCCCGGTGGCTCGAACTTGATGACGTCTGCGCCCATCCATGCCAAGAGTTGCGACGAGGTCGGACCTGCTTGTACGTGGGTCATATCCAGAATACGAACGCCCGATAATGCATACTTACCCATAATCTTAATCCCTTCAATGAATCAGTTAATTGGTTTGTTACACTGCGGTGTTGCGATGGTGCCGGTTGCTGCTTTGTGATGTGGCTTTGCTTCTGCCTTGTTGCGTGAAACGGGTGGATCAGTTGCACAACGAAGGAGGGCTGCTTCCCTCGCCGGTTTGGCTTGTTGCTTGGTGATGGTACAGCGCTTTGGTACGGATGCATAGTGCGGCGGCCCGGATGGCGGCCACGGCAGAATTGCCGCCTTTGGCAACCGCTGCAGGAGCCGGATGCCGCGCCTTCCGAACGTGGCCGGACTGCTTTTTGGAAGAAGCAGGCCGTTTTGACCTATAATATCCGGCAACAGGCACCAACACCAAAACCGCACCGAGCATTCCAACTATTTTTTTACGCTAATACCTATCATAGCCCCTCACCTCCTGTTATATTCTTGACCACAGTCAATTTTCTTACCTGAAACTGAGACATTCTTGATATTGATCAATTATTTTCGGAACTTTTCTTTCATATCTCAATATTCGTCATACACACATTCATGGCATTAATAGCGAACCATCCCGAAAGAAACATCATTCGAGTCCAACTTACACAGAATTGCGTACTTAAGGAGATGACACCGCAAGACTTGGCCGACCTTGAACCGCTTCTGGATGTTGCAGACCATGGAAAGGGAGACTGCCTGCTTCATCAGGGCGACAAGGATCTCGACATCATATTTGTGCTTGATGGAATATTGAAACGAGCAGTCTCGAATCAGCACGCCAAGGAAATGATTCTTCGCTTCACCAGCGAGCGAAACATGGAAGCGACCTATGCGTCGTGGAGGTTAAAGAAGTCGGCGCCGTTTAGCGTCATTGCAGTAACCAAGTCCAGGATTGCAAAGATGCCTTTGCCGCAATGGGTGGCCTTTGTCGAGTCGCACGCCCATCTGAAACAGGTATTCGAGCAGGAAGTACTGCGCATCATGAATGGAATCATGGCGCACACCATCACGCTCCATTTGCTTGATGCGCCCGGCCGCGTGCACAGGTTTTTGCGCAAGCATCCAGACCTATTTGACCGTATGCCGAAAAAGGAACTGGCCTCTTATCTCAACCTGTCTCCGGAAACACTGAGCCGCCTGAAAAACCAAGGCAAGATCTAAGAACCACCGATTTACCGCGGCTGTCGCAAGGATGGCCGCGCCGGACTGCATTTCATGGTTTGGCTTTTGAATCCGGCTCAAGGCAGAAATAAACATCCCAAGGCGACGCATTGCCGATGAAACGGGAAAGCATTGAGCTAAAGCCATCTTTCCGCCTAGCAACCTCAGGATCACGGCCACTCAGGCAGCCACCGCCAAAAACGATAATTCCCGAGTTTTTCCACCCGCCCTTCCAGGTCATGTGTTTCTAACATTAAAAATTCGCGCGTCGATAACTTGAATCATTTATCGAGCAGAGGCGAATTGCCAACCCACCATCCCGGTATTCATTCTGATTGCCATGGCAGCCCGCTTGCAGAAGTTATACGCAGTATACGCAGGCAGCGCTGAGAGAATCACTCGCATATGCGCCAACCTTATTTAGATGCAACCGGCTTCAGAAACAAGAATGACAGATTGAATTGAAAAACGGCGGCACCATTTCTGGTGCCGCCGTTTTTGTTTAAAGCGCTTGCAGTAAATCTGCTACATGCAAGTTTTAAGCTGTTGCTGTTGCAGCTGCAGCTGCTTCCATCTTGGCGTTGTTTTCAAGGATGAAACGACGACGCCAGGGTTTCAGCACGACGAACGACAGGATCGAGCAAGTGAACGCGATGCAAGCCGAAAGGATGAACACGCGATCCCAGTTACCGCCGACCGACAGGGCAGCAGCAAACGGAACCAGCAGCGAGGACGTACCTTTTGCCGTGTAGAGCGTACCAGCGTTACCTGCAGCGTTCTTGACACCGAAGGTATCTGCGCACATCGAGGGGAACAGCGAGAAAATCTCACCCCAGAATGCGAACGTCAGAGCAGCAAAAATCATGAAGCCGATCGGGCTGCGACCGAACCACATCAGGCCCAACAATGACAATCCCTCACCCATGAACACGATGAACATGATGTTTTCACGGCCGAAGCGATCGGAGAGGAAACCGCACAGAGGACGGGTAGCGCCGTTGGCGATATTGTCAAGCGACATTGCCATCGTCAGCAGCGGCAGGGTTACACCGAGGAAAGTGACCGGAATCTGGGCAAGACCGTAGTCTTTAGCCAGCGGGCCAAACGAAGCCGTTGCCATGATACCGCCGGAAGCGACACCAACGAAGCAGACGTAGATCAGCCAGAAAATCGGCTGCTTGACCATCTGTGCCGGGGTGAAGTCCACTTTGCTGGACACAACGCGCGGAACAGCCTTGGTTCCGGGAGGAAGCTTGGCGCGCGGCATGAAGAAGCCGCAGATGCAAATCACGATACCTTGTGCGATGCCGAAAAACAGGAACGCTTGTTGGTAGCCGGAAGTGTTGATCATGCTCGCAACCGGAACAACGGTAAACGCAGCACCAGCACCGAAACCGGCTGCCGTTACGCCTGCGGCAAGACCGCGCTTGTCCGGGAACCATTTCAGAGAGTTACCAACTGCAGTGCCGTATACGGCGCCAGCGCCCATACCAGAAACAATTGCTGCGGCATACAGGTAGGTCAGGCTGTCTGCTTGCGAATTCATGATCCAGCCGAGTGCTGCCATGATTGCGCCGGCGATAATAACCGGACCAGGGCCAAACTTGTCGACACACCAGCCTTCAAGCGGTACCAGCCATGTTTCAAAAAAGATGAAAATGGTAAATGCCAATTGAACTGACGTACGCGACCAGTGCCACTTGTCTTGTATGGGTGAAACGAACAGCGTCCAGCCGTACTGCAAGTTGGCCACCGTAGCCATGCAGACGACACCTAGGACCAGCTGCACCCATCGATTTGGGTACTTTTCTTCTTTAGCCATAACTCTACTCTCCTATTAATTTACTTAACACGGTCAATACGGATAGAGAACCATTCCGACTGCTACTACGACTGTGCACTCAATTGCCAAAAAACTTAGCAAATCGGTTACGACAAACTTAACCAACTTGCACAATTGCATCCTTATTGTGCGAGAACAATTATATGCTGACCATGACCTCGGTCAAGAATAGATTTTTTATCTTACAGCGATTGGCATAAAAATTATTAACAGGGGGGTTATAAATTCGGCTTGATTGCTGTCAAGTTTTATCTTACAACGCGTTTTGCCGCCTTCCTGTTTAGCAAGCGCGTGAAACTTGCAGGGGCAATCAGGGTTCGCTCGTGCATGCCTTTGCCTATCATTTCATTTTCATCGGAGACGATCACTTGAAAAACAAGGGTGCGCGCCCTGATTTCGACCAACTGCGCCGAGGCGTTGACTTGCATTCCTTCTGGCGTAGCTGCCAGATGCTGCACATCCAGACGGGTGCCTATAGTCTGGCAATCGTCCGGCAAAAGGCCGTCAACAGCGTTCTGGGCGGCAACCTCCATCAGCGTGACCATTACGGGCGTGGCGAGTATTTTTTGGCGCCCGCTGCCAACCTGGAGCGCCGTATGGCGGCTCTCGACCAGCATTTCTGCCGTCCCGGTCAGTCCGACCCGCAATTGCAATAGTTCTTTTTTCATCACGTTATTCTCTTGCCTTGTAAACGAGCTCTCAATATTGACCGTGTCAGCTTGACATCCAGTGCCGGGACACAAAAAATCCCGCACAGCCTGCTAAAGGCGGGACGGGACTTTTTGCATCTGGCAGACTGTCGGCTAATCGGTCTGCAAGCACTTGCAAAGCATGCTATTGAGGCTCGATTTCCGCAATACGAAGCAAGTTGGTAGTTCCGGGCAACCCGAACGGCATGCCTGCGGCAATGGCAACCTGATCCCCCGGCTTTGCAAATCCCTCATTGACAGCGGTGCGGCAAGCGGCCCCCACCATCTCGTCCACATCGGCGACATTGTGGTCGATCACAGTCGAATGCACCCCCCAAGCCAGCGCAAGACGACGCGCTGTCGCCAAGTGCGGAGTGATGCTCAGAATGGGGGTCATCGGCCGCTCGCGCGCCGCACGCAAACTGGTATTACCCGAGTCTGTGTATGTTACGGTGGCAACGGCGCCGATCACCTGAGTGACCGTCCTCAACGCAGCGAAAATTGCGTCGCCGCGTGCAGGCAATGTCATCTCGTGCTGTGCATTGACCATCTTCGGATAGATCGGATCGCGCTCCACTTCCAGAACAATGCGGTCCATGATTGCAACCGCCTGCACCGGATATGCGCCGCTTGCCGATTCCGCCGATAGCATGACTGCATCGGCGCCATCGTAGATCGCGGTGGCGACATCGGATGCTTCGGCGCGGGTCGGCGTCGGCGCATATATCATCGATTCAAGCATTTGGGTTGCTATGATGCTCGGCTTGCCGTGATGGCGGCAGGCACGCAGAATTCGTTTCTGTACGCCCGGAACGCGTTCCGGCGGCAATTCAACTCCCAAGTCGCCGCGCGCGACCATGACCGCGTCCGAGGCCATCACGATTTCATCAAGGTGATCCAGCGCGGCCGGCTTTTCCAGCTTAGTCATCAGACCCGCGCGGCCGGCAATCAGTTGTTTTGCCTCGACCAGATCTTCCGGACGCTGAACGAAGGAAAGCGCGACCCAGTCCACGCCCAATGACAACGCAAATTCAAGATCGCGATGATCTTTTTCGGTAAGAACGGGAATCGGCAAAATGACGTCGGGCACATTAACGCCTTTTCTGTCGGACAGGAAGCCGCCTGTAACCACTTCGGTCCGAATGCTGTAGCCGTCGCTGTCAATAACCTTGAGGCGTACTTTGCCGTCGTCAAGCGACAGGTTCTGACCGGCGCTGATTACATCGAATAACTCGGGATGCGGCAGGCATACGCGCTTTTCCGTGCCGTCCGCGGTATCGCGATCCAGCGTGAACTTGGCACCGGCAGCAAGGGAAATCTTACCGTTGGCAAACTTGCCGAGGCGAAGCTTTGGCCCCTGCAGATCGGCTAGAATGGCGATCGGACGACCGACTGTTTTTTCAATTTCACGTACGGTCTCATGACGGGCGCGATGGTCTTCGTGCGTGCCGTGGCTGAAATTAAAGCGGAATACGTCCACTCCGGCCTCAAACAACGCCAGGATTGTTTCCCTATCCGTGGTGGCCGGGCCTAATGTAGCAACAATTTTTGCTTTACGATGACGTCGCATGATATAGCTCTTTATTTCAAAATTAAATAATCAGAATGGCCCGAAAGTCATTCACATTTGTGCGGGTGGGTCCGCTCACTATCAAATCGCCAAGCGCACTGAAAAATCCATATCCATCATTATTTTCCAGCATGGCCTTGGCGCGCAAGCCGAGATTTGAAGCTCGCTCGATCGAGTCCGGGCAGTAAATCGCGCCTGCATTGTCTTCCGAACCATCGATGCCATCGGTATCGCAGGCAATCGCGTGGATGCTCGGATAACCGTCCAGCGCCACTGCCAGGCTAAGAAGAAATTCTGCGTTACGACCGCCGCGGCCGTTTCCGCGCACGGTGACCGTCGTCTCTCCTCCTGAGATCAGCACGCAGGGAGTCACGAAAGGCTGATCGCGCAGTGCCGCTTGCCGAGCAAGAGCGGCATGCATCAACCCGATATCGCGCGCTTCGCCCTCAATCCCGTCTGAAAGAATATGCGGCGTGATACCAGCGGCGCGGGCCCTCGCCGCCGCAGCCTCGAGAGCGTCCTGAGCAGTCGCGATCACGTGACTGCTGTTGCGGGAAAAACGCGCATCGTCGGGCTTCGGCGTTTCCCCTGCACCCGACTCCAGATGCATCAGGATATTCTCCGGTATGTCGATGCTGTATTTGCGCAGTATGGCCAGTGAATCGGCGCAGGTAGTCGGATCGGGCAAAGTCGGACCGCTGGCAATCACGCCGGGATCGTCGCCGGGAACATCCGAAATCAGGAGCGTCACCACCCTGGCCGGCGAACAGGCCAGCGCTAGGCGCCCTCCCTTGATCGCCGAAAGGTGCTTGCGCACGCAATTCATTTCTGAAATCGTGGCACCGCTCTTCAGGAGAGCCCGGTTTATCGCCTGCTTCTGCTCAAGTGTAATGCCTTCGGCCGGCAATGCCAGCAAGGAAGAGCCTCCTCCCGATATCAGGCACAGCACGAGGTCGTTCTCGGTCAGGCCCTGCACCATCTGCATGATGCGCTCAGCCGCTTTTTTGCCTGCTTCATCCGGCACCGGATGAGCCGCTTCCACCACTTCGATATGGGCGCAATCGGCGCCGTGGCCATAACGGGTCACCACCAAGCCGGAAAGCGGCCCCTGCCAATGATCTTCGACCGCTTTCGCCATCGCGGCAGCGCCCTTGCCGGCGCCGATTACCAGCGTGCGCCCGTTCGAAGGGGTCTGAGGCAAAAAGGCAGGCAGGCATTTATCCGCACTGACAGCGGCAACGGACTCAAAATATAAGTCGGTCAGAAATTTTCTGGCGTTGTTAATGGGAGGCATACTAAATAATCCCGTGAAAAATACGGCCATCAATCGGCAGCGGTATGGCTAAGCCTAGTGGCAAAGCATCATACCGCATACCTGTTGACGGCCGAAAAAAATTATCGGAAAGACGCAAATGGGAGTCCCGGCTGCGCCGATCCGGCAATACTTCAAAGAGTTTTTATGCCTTGGCAATCTCGTGATTCGACATCAGTTCAACCGCACGGCACAGCGCCGAATGATCGAGCCCGCTCATGCCATTGGCGGAACAGCAATTCATCAACTCCTGCGTGGTAGCCGTGTTCGGCAACGATATTCCAAGTTCCTTGGCGCCTTGCAGTGCAAGATTCAGGTCCTTCTGGTGCAAAGCGATGCGGAAGCCGGGATTGAAAGTACGCTTGACCATACGTTCGCCGTGAACCTCAAGAATGCGCGACGATGCGAAACCGCCCATCAATGCCTGACGCACCTTGGCCGGGTCTGCGCCAGCCTTGGACGCGAACAGCAGTGCTTCGGCAACCGCCTGAATGTTCAGCGCAACAATGATCTGGTTGGCCACCTTCGTGGTTTGGCCGTCGCCGTTGCCGCCCACCAGGGTGATGTTCTTGCCCATCAGTTCAAACAGAGGCTTGACCTTGCTAAAAGCCGCGTCAGAGCCACCGACCATAATCGTAAGCGAAGCGGCTTTCGCGCCGACCTCGCCGCCTGAAACAGGCGCATCCAGATATTCAGCGCCAAGGGCATTGATCTTCTTTGCGAATTCCTTGGTGGCAATCGGAGAGATCGAGCTCATGTCGACCACAACCTTGCCGGCCGAAATACCGCTGGAAACGCCATTTTCGCCGAACAGGACAGCTTCAACGTGCGGAGTATCCGGCACCATGATGATGATGATGTCTGCCTGCTTTGCTACTTCCGCAGCGTTCGCGCATGCTTTCGCGCCGCCGCCCGTCAGGGATGCCGGCGGAGCTTTCATGTCGTTGACGAACAGTTGATGACCGCCAGCCTGCAGATTTGTCGCCATCGGCAGACCCATGATGCCAAGACCAATAAAACCAATATTTGCCATGTTCTTCTCCAATATTTATTGTTATGAGTAGTTAATTCAGGTTTATGCGCCGTGCGCAGCAATCCAACCCAGTCCATCCACGGTCGTGGTTTTAGGCTTGTATTCGCAGCCGATCCAGCCGTCATAGCCAAGCTCATCGATGAACTTGAACAAGAACTTGTAGTTGATTTCGCCTGTGCCCGGCTCAAAACGGCCGGGATTGTCCGCCAGTTGCATGTGCTTGATCATCGGCAGATTGGCCTTGATCGTATTGGCCAGTTCGCCTTCCATGCGCTGCATGTGATAGATGTCATGCTGCAGAAACAGGTTATCGGAGCCGGTTTCCTTGATGATGTCGATAGCCTGTTGCGTGCGATTCAGATAAAAACCGGGAATATCGAATGTATTGATAGGCTCGGTAATAAGGGGGATGCCTTCCGCTTTCAGCTTGCCTGCGGCAAATTTAAGGTTTGAAACAAAGGTCGCGCGCAGCTTGTCGGCGTCAACCCCTGCCGGAGCCTTGCCGGCGAGACAGTTTACCTGCAATACGCCCAATTTCTTGGCGGCTTCGATTCCCTTGCCGACGCCATCCTGGAACTCGCCAACGCGATCCGGGTGACATGCGATACCGCGCTCGCCACCTTCCCAGTTACCGGCTGGCAGATTATGCAACACCATTACCAGATTGTTCTTCTTCAGATTGTCGGCGATCTGATTCATGTCGAATGCGTAGGGAAACAAAAACTCGACGCCCTTGAAACCCGCTTTAGCAGCAGCTTCGAAGCGATCCATGAAAGGCACTTCATTGAACAGCATGCTCAGGTTGGCAGCCAGTTTTGGCATGGATTTTCTCCAATCTATTATTCTAAATATTCATTAAAACTTCACGCAACGGCAGCGCGGCGTTGCCGCCGCAGACCTGCGCGTTGCGCTCCTATTGCAAAGCCAGCTTACTCAGTAATGTCCAGCGCTCCGCCGAATTCATTGATGGCGTTGATGTCTCCGCCCATCGGAATGTTGGTGACGCGCTCCAGAATGACTTCCACCATTACCGGCACTTTGAATTCCTTCATCAGGGCGCGCGCCTTCTCGAACGCGGGAATGATGTCTTCCGGCTTGAATACGCGAATGCCCTTGCAGCCTAAACCTTCGACCACGGTGACAAAGTCGATGCCATAGCCGTTGACTTCCGGTGCATTGATGTTGTCGAACGACAACTGCACGCAATAGTCAAGGTTATTAAATCCCAGCTGCCCCTGGCGAATCAGACCCAGATATGAGTTGTTGACCACGATATGCATGTACGGCAGGTTGAACTGCGCGCCAACAGCGAACTCTTCGATCATGAACTGGAAGTCGAAGTCACCCGAGATCGCCACGATGTCGCCGGTCGGATCGGATGCGCGTACGCCCAGCGCCGCCGAAATAGTCCATCCCAACGGGCCCGCCTGGCCGCAATTGATCCAGCTTCTCGGCTGATATACGTTCAGGTGTTGGGCAGCGCCGATCTGCGACAGGCCGATAGCGGTTACATAGCGCACGTCCTTGCCGAAGAACTTGTTCATTTCCTGGTACACGCGTTGCGGCTTGACCGGCACGTCGTCGTAGTCGGTCTTGCGCAGCATGGTGCGCTTGCGCTTCTGGCAGTCGGCGGCCCACGCGGAGCGGTCCTTCAACTTGCCGGCGGCCTTCCATTCCTTGGCTACCTCGATGAACAGCTTCAGTGCGTACTCGGCGTCTGAGACGATGCCGTAATCAGGGCCGAAGACACGACCGATCTGCGTCGGTTCGATATCGACGTGGACGAATTTGCGGCCCTTGGTGTAAACATCCACCGAGCCGGTGTGACGGTTGGCCCAGCGGTTGCCGATGCCGAGCACGAAGTCCGACTCCAGCATGTTGGCATTGCCATAGCGCTGATGCGTTTGCAGACCCACTTGGCCGGCGGCCAGCGGATGGTCATCGGGAATCGAGCCCCAACCCATCAGAGTCGGAACAACCGGAACGCCGAGGAGTTCGGCGAACTCAACCAGCAGATTGGAGGAATCGGAAATGATTACGCCGCCACCGGAAATGAGCAATGGCTTCTCTGACTCGTTCAACATGCCGAGCGCTTTTTCGATCTGCGCACGGCTGGCTTTGGGCTTGTAGATTTCGAGCGAGGTGTAGGTGTCCGGATCGAATTCGATTTCGGCGGTCTGCACGTCGAACGGCAAGTCAATCAGGACGGGGCCCTGACGGCCGGAACGCATCAGATGGAAAGCCTGCTGGAACACACGCGGCACCAGCGCCGGTTCACGCACGGTTACGGCCCATTTGGTCACGGGCGCAGCAATTTTCTCTATGTCGACTGCCTGGAAATCTTCCTTGAACAGGCGGGCGCGAGGAGCTTGGCCGGTGACAACAAGAATCGGGGTCGAGTCAGCCTGCGCGGAATACAGGCCGGTAATCATGTCGGTAGCAGCGGGGCCGGAGGTACAGATCCCGACGCCGATATTGCCGGCCTTGGCGCGAGTATAACCTTCGGCCATGTGGGAGATGCCTTCACCATGGCGCGCCAGGATATGCTTCATGCTGCCGCGCTTTTTCAGCGCCGCGTAAAATGGGTTGATGCCAGCGCCAGGAACACCGAACAACTGGGTGACACCTTCTTTTTCCAATACATATACAGCCGCTTCGGCCGCAGTCATTCTTGCCATGGTAAACCTCCTGATTGGCACAATTTATCGATTTTATCCGGCATTATATAGATGAATTTTTTGTTTGATAAGATAATAAATAATCGTTTTATTCGATACTTGAAGTAAGGAATGATTCTCCATGGATAAACTCAAGCAAATTGAAGCTTTTGTCAGTGTAGTGGACAAAGGCAGCCTGACTCGCGCAGCGCTGGAACAGCGCATTACTCCGGTGATGCTAGGGCGGCGGATTGATGCAATGGAGAAGCGCCTGGGCATCAAGCTCATGCACCGGACTACGCGCCATCTGACTCTGACCGAACAGGGCACCGTCTTTCTAGACCATTGCCGCAAATTGCTGACAGACCTCGATCGGGCTGAGAAAATAATCATCCAGGGGCGGCACAAGGCGACCGGGCACTTGGTGATATCGGCCCCAGCCGCTTTCGGCCGCAAGCACGTCGCCCCTCATGCCCCGGCGTTCCTGGCCGCCAATCCGGAAGTGCGAATATCGTTCAACTTGAGCGATCAGGTTGTCGATCTGGTACGCGAAGGCTATGACATGAGTATTCGTATCGGCGGAACGATCGACCCGAGCATGGTCGCTGTCAGGTTGTTCCCCAATCATCGGGTCGTGTGCGGCACGCCGCAGTATTTCGAACGGAACGGAATACCGAAAACTTTAAACGATTTGATGCATCACAACTGCCTTACCTTTAATTTGCAAGGAGGACAACAACGCGGATGGCATTTCAGGGACAACGGTAAAAATGTCATCGTCAAGACAACGGGAAATCTCGACTGCAATGACGGCGAATTACTGCATCGGTGGTGCTTGGAAAGCTTGGGATTGGGCTGGCGCTCGACGTGGGAAATCCAATCGCAATTGGCAAGCGGCGAGCTGGTGACTGTGCTCGACGAGTATGCGCTTTCGAATTACGACATCATGGCGATTTACCCGCAGCAGCAGCATCTGCCGCTTAAGACGCGCTTCTTCATCGACCAGCTAAGATCAACTTATGCGCAGCCAGGCTATTGGAGGCAATCGCACTGACAAAGGGAATAGCGGAAACAGGAATCTACATCCCCCAGGGTGATATCCGCAGGATATGGCGCCACACGCAGCCAAAAAGGGCGGAGCGCGCATGAACCGCCCGCCCCGCCCTTCAGAACACTTTACTGACTCCGGTCATTTTTGGCGCGGAGACGCCAAAGAATGATTCGGACCGGAATTACAAACTGCCGCCGAAATCCGCCTTGAACTTGGCAACCAGCCGCTGGGTCCAGTCGGAGGTCGGCGCCAGTCTGCCGACGAAGAAACGCAGCACCTTGGGCTCTTCCGTAAATTTCAGGCCGCCAATGAGATTACGGTTTTCATACAGCCACTTGATGCGGTCCTCAACGAATTTGACCTGCGACAATGTGAAAACGCGACGCGGGAAAGCAAGACGCAAGAGCTCGACTTCGGAAGGAACGTCATTGCCGTTCTCGTCGCGGTCCATCGAAATGGTGCCGCGCTCCATGCCGCGCGCGCCGGAAACGATGAAAAGCGCCGCCGCCAGCGCCCCGGCAGGGTATTCGAACGATGACAGATGCGGCAAGAAGCCGCGCGCATCCAGATGGCAGCCGAGCCCGCCTGCAGGGGTAACGACCGGAATCCCGACTTTGTCGAGACCGTCGACCAGATACTTGATGAATTCAGGCGAATGCTTGATGACATTGAAATCCAGCGCTTCGCGCAAACCGACTGCCATCGCCTCGATCTCGCGCACGGAAATGCCCCCGTACGTCAAAAATCCCTCAAACAGCGGAACCATGTCGCGCATTGCCATATAAAGGTCATGACGGTTGGTAGCGATACCGCCTCCACGCGAACAGCTGATCTTGCGACTGGAGAAATAAAGGATATCCGCCAAATCGCACATCGCGTGCATGATTTCCTTGACGCTCTTGTCCTTGAATTCCGCTTCGCGCAGCTTGATGAAGTAGATATTTTCTCCGACCAAGCTGACATCGAGCACGATCATCAAGCCATTTTCATCTGCCAGCTTACGCACCTGCCGCATGTTTTCGACTGAGAAAGGCTGCCCGCCGATCAGGTTGGTGCCGGCTTCCAGCCGGATATAAGGGATGTTGTCCTTGCCGTGGGTCTTGATGACGTCCTTCAGCTTGTCCAAGTCAATGTTGCCCTTGAACGGCACATCGGACTTGATAGTGAGCGCATCATCGGTAAAAACCTCCAGAACCTTGCCGCCGGCCAACTCGATATGGGCCTTGGTGGTCGTGAAGTGGAAATTCATCGGCACGACGTTGCTTTTCTTCACGAAGACTTGCGAAATGATGTGCTCCGCCGCCCGCCCCTGGTGTACCGGCAGGAAATATTTCTTATTGAACACCTCTTCAATAGCTTCCTGCAAGCGGTTGAAGGATTCGGAACCGGCATAAGCATCGTCGGCCACCATCATGGAGGCCACTTGCTGATCCGACATTGCATTGGTGCCGCTGTCAGTCAGCATGTCCATGAAGACATCCCGATTCTGCAGCAGGAAAGTATTGAAACCAGCGCCTTCCATCGCTTTGAGCCGCTCATCGACTGGCAGCAAATTCAGCTTCTGGACCACGCGGACCTTGTGCATTTCCAAGGGTAGATATTCGCCGCTGGCCATCTTGATAGCTGCATCGTTCATAAAATTCTCCGTAAAAAATCGCTTAAAAACAGAACTGATAGTCGTGGGTAAACAAGATGGCAATATAGGTGTGGCACTCACAGAACCAAATGCTGTGCCATTCGTTCAGGCGCAAGCCGTTTTCACGGCACAGGATCCTGGCGCCGCCAAAGCGGATGGAAAACAAATGATTGTTCAGCGTGAGTTTCTGTGCGGAAAGCAAATCCAATTCCCCGAGCCGGAGTATCTTCGGGGCTGTGCTCGATGTCAAGTTTCAAAGAGCACCCCGCCGGCAAATTCGCCCCTCAAGCGCACAGATGCCGCCAACACGCGCGGCCTTTCGATGAATAAATTGAGACAAGACAGGCAATTGCCCACCCGCAATTTAAAAAATAGAAAAAGATGAGCTCGCTTAAATACAAAATAACTGAAGTTAAAGCAAATAAAGACTTAAAAGCCTCTTTGTTCAACCGATTGAAATGCGCCCCATCCCAGACAATGCAATAAAGAAAGGAACCTGTAATTATTTTGGGAATTACTGATTTATTCAAGGCAAACGACTTCTGAATCGCCAACCTAAAGACTATTAGCAATGAGCCAACGGCAGGATTAACACGCATCATGCAGACCAGTTTCTTCGAAACAGAGCATGCAAAATTTCATTCAAAGGAAGCAGGACAAAGCCGTTTCCGCCTAAGGCTGGCGCTCATTCCGCATCAGCTGCATTCTATAAAGTGCCCAACCACAAGGAGAATTTTTAATGAAATCCTGTACATGAGCATCTTTTATTTTAATCAGTTCATCCAAGTGATGCGCCGCTCCTCCTTGTTGATCAAACTCTCTGTCTTGTCTATTTTATTGCTTGCTTTGGCGGGATGTATAACGCCGCCCCAAACCGCTGACGAGGACAGGGTTGAGCCAGCTATAGGAACGAATCTTTCGGAAAAATACAAGAATCGAAACAATCCTACCGGCCCCAAAGATCGGAAAGTCACTGAGGCTTATGTTTCGTATATAGTAAAAAACTACTCCATATCGAAAAAAGGGGCGAGGAGAATAGTTGAAGCCGTCACTGCGGAATCTAAAACGTATAAAGTAGACAAGTCACTTATAACAGCGGTAATCGCTATTGAGTCCCGCTTCAATCCGTATGCCTTATCCAAATCCAATGCAGAAGGATTGATGCAGATAATACCGCGCTGGCACCCGGAAAAAATGGCCAAGATAGGTGGGGAAGAGCAAATAGTAGAAACCAGGCACAACATAGCAGCCGGCACCCTGGCTTTGAAAGAGTGCTTGGTCAAACATAATCAAAATGTGGCTCTTGCTCTCCAGCAATACAATGGTTCGCTTTTTGATACCAAGCGCAAGTATTCCAATAAGGTACTGGCCGAGAAGCGCCGGATAGATCAGTGGGTGGCGACTATAAATTAATCAAAAAACTGTGGCAGTTGCCGGACTAACCAATAGTTAAATTCTTCATCGTTTGCACTGCCCCGGATAAGGCGCACTATTTGCCCTGCATGAACGCTTTGTGTCCAGCGTAAACCGCAGACTCCCCCAAATATTCGTCGATGCTGAGCAACTGGTTGTATTTCTCGAATAGCTTGCCGCAGGCGGGCGCGCCGGCTTTTATTTGGCCGGTGCCGAACGCCACGGTAAAATCGGCAATAAAGCTGTCTACCATTTCGCTGCCGCGGTGCGAAACCATCACGCCCCACCCCCCTTCATAAGCAAGCTGCACGGCCTCAATAGCCTCGGAGATGGAACCAATCTGGTTGAGATTGATTAACACGGCATTTGCGACATTTTCCTTGATCCCTCGCCTAATGCGCCCCACGTTGGTGGCAAACAAATCATCGCCTACCAGTTCGATCTTCTTTCCCAGTTCGCTGCCAAGGCGCTTCCAGCCATCCCAATCGTCCTCGGCAAGGCCATCTTCCAGCACTGCGATGGGATATTGCTTGACCCATTCTGCATACATCGCCACCATTTCCTCGGCATCCAGCTTTTGATCTTCGGTATGCAGGTGATACAGTCCGTTCTCGTAAAAATCGCTCGCCGCCGTATCAATGGCTATCACAATGTCTTCGCCCGGACGGTAGCCTGCTTTCTCAATCGCCTTGACAATTAGATCCAGGGCATCGCCGTTGCGCTTCAATAGCGGCGTAAAACTACCTTCGTCGCTGGTACTGGTTGAGTATCCGCCGCGACCTAAAATATTTTTCAAAGCATGATAGACCTCGTCGCCCCAACGCAGGGCTTCCGTATAGCTGGGGGCGCCGGCCGGTGCGATCATGATTTTCTGCAGGTCGGTACCTTGCCATTTGGCATATGCGCCACCATTTAGGATGTTAAACATAGGCACAGGCATGCGGCGAGCGACCGTACCGCCAAGATAGTGGAACAGCGGAAGATTACTGGAGTTGGCTGC
>Ga0366784_1015_pt1 | contig 40298 bp, 34 predicted proteins | sample TotcelN113001L11_FD_207063 | JGI IMG/M metagenome (GOLD analysis project Ga0366784, IMG submission 207063) | Enriched cells from coal bed in the Powder River Basin, Montana, United States - Total cells N11 rep2 HSBNCT.N11.300.1.L11 ... | reverse complement strand
AGGCGCGCGCAATATTCGACTTGTCCTGTGCACCCATCGGCCCGACATGATTCTTTACTACCGTCAGCACCGCTGTCTTCAACCCGGAGAAGCTGAAATTCAGGTTCTTCGAATGCAGCATCGGGCGCGGCAAATTGTATGCAGCCGGATCGCCTGTCTCCGCCAATCGGGAAATTTCGGGTCCGCCCGGATAATCGAGGCCAAGCAGTTTGGCCGACTTGTCGAAAGCTTCTCCCGCCGCGTCGTCAAGGGTTTCACCCAGCAGTGTGTACTGGCCCACTCCGTCTACGCGCATAAGCTGGGTATGCCCGCCCGATACCAGCAGGGCAACAAACGGAAACGCGGGGGGATTGGCCGACAGCAGCGGCGACAGCAGATGTCCTTCAAGATGGTGAATTCCGACTACCGGCTTGTCGAGCGCAAAGCCGAGGCTGCATGCCAGCGACGCACCGACGAGCAACGCACCGGCCAACCCCGGGCCTTGCGTATAGGCAATCGCGTCGATTTCGTCGAGCTCGATGCCGCTATCTGCTCTCGCCTTTTCCAGAAGGGGAATCGCGCGCCGGACATGGTCGCGCGAAGCCAGTTCGGGCACGACGCCGCCGTATTCCGCGTGCATGGCAATCTGGGAATAAAGTGCGTGCGCGCGCAGGCCGCGGTTCGTGTCGTACAGGGCAATGCCGGTCTCATCGCACGATGTTTCAATACCTAAAATGATCATGAGGAATAGCTTATGTGTCGGTGCATGGATTATAGAGGAATGCGGCAATGGATATTGCCCGAGGCCGTATCTCTTCTCGCATGAAAAATAAATGAAAAAAGTGCGCCCAAGGGTTTGACAGTCTCGTGGCGCCACCTTATAATTCCGCTTCTTCGGGTCGTTAGCTCAGCTGGTAGAGCAGCGGACTTTTAATCCGTTGGTCGCGTGTTCGAGCCACGCACGGCCTACCAAAGACAAAGCAGCAGACTAAAGGGGTTACAAGCGCAAACTTGTAACCCCTTTTTTTATTTCTATCGCGACCCTAACCTGTAGCCCAATCGACTAGTGCCGCTACTCCGTAGGCAATGGTCAGAGCGCAGCTAAATATCAGCACCCCTCTTGTCGCGCTTTTCTGTACGCCCATTCTTTCCAGATAGCGCTTTAGGAAGTAGCTGGCAATAAAGTACGCGACGGTTGAGAGGAAAAAACTCAGCATGTGAAGCTACCCTTTTTTAGCGCAAGCCGGACGCGTAATTAGCAATAGACAAACGACCTTGGGAGCCATGCCAAGCTTAATCGCCCCTGACCATGCGCAAGCGCCAGCGAATCGGAGGTTGCGCTGAAAGCCAGCCGAGGGGACTGCCTGTTGCCCTCAACATTTCATGCAAGCCTTCTTGAGCTCCGAAGCCCATAATCCGGGCGGCTTGACGATCTGCGCGCAGTTCGAAAAACCAGTGCATAACCAACCACCCCACAAGACATAGGGCCAGTTCAAGCCACTCATTGAAGCTCGCTGGAGTTTGAGTGAGCATCACCGTCAATGCCAAAACCGGCAAAAGAGCCGCTAGACGCTGGGACCACTCCCCATGCGCCAAGGCGCGTGCCAATAAAAAACGCAGGCCGTTATTTCCAATCCGTTCCGCCAATGCGGAAGAAAGAAACACCTGGGTTCGCCCTGGCAGCAGTCCGGTGGTAACAATAAACGGTATTGGATACTCAGCCAGCGTAAGGGGCAGTTCATTTACCTGAGCATGCCCGTCGCTCCTGCCCAATTCGGCTACGGCTCGGTCCAACGTTTGACGCAAGGGCCCGGCAATGACCTCCTTTACAACCAGTGCCCGGCAAATAGCAGGTCCGTACCAGAATCCGGCAATCACCAACGCCCCTTGGTAAAGACTGGAAAGCAGCAGATAGGTTGACTGTTTTTCCCATGCGACGGGAACCACAAAGTCCGGCATAAAAAAAGCCAGGGAGCTGAGAAGAAGGAATGTCCAGGTGCGGCGCGGAGAAGAAGGAATCATTTGGCTATTGTCCTACGATCTGCCCGGCATGTCATGAAACGGCCGAGACAAGCGAATAATTGGAGAATATGGGATCGTTCCAATCAGAGCTTGGCAGGCTATTTAGCAAGAAAGGCAGATACGACATTCGATATTGAACATGTGAAAGCAGGGGAGGAAAAAGGCGGGAACCTCCATTGACCTCAAATGACAGACATATGGCGTACTATTCGCGAAATTGTTAACTTCGCACTGGCATTTGCCATGCTCTCCATTTCCTGAGGGAGAGCATGGATAAAATGCCGGAGTCAATGATTTGACCGCTCGTTCCCGATCTTTTCTTAAAACTCTTCCCAGTCATCTCCCTTGGTGGACGAAGGAGCCGCAATGCGCCTGGCAACTCCGGCATTCGCGGCAACCTTCACCGCAGCGGGCGCCTTGACGGCCGGCCTTGCAGGTTCCTGCCTGGCAAGCGCCACCGCCTGGTTGTCGCCGGTCCTGAACACGCCGACCACCTGAACCAGGTTCTTGGCCTGGTCCTGCAATGATTCGGCAGCCGCAGCCGCTTCCTCCACCAGCGCCGCATTCTGCTGCGTGACCGTGTCCATCTGCGCCACTGCCTGGTTCACCTGCTCGATGCCTGCGCTCTGCTCCTGGCTGGCTGCGGTGATCTCACCCATGATGTCATGCACGCGCTTGATGCTCGACACGACTTCTTCCATCGTCGTGCCGGCCTCGCCCACAAGACGGCTGCCTTCGCCGACCTTGCTGACCGAGTCGTCGATCAGTCCCTTGATCTCACGCGCCGCGCTCGCCGAACGCTGCGCCAGGCTTCTTACCTCTGTTGCGACCACGGCAAAGCCGCGGCCCTGTTCGCCTGCCCTTGCCGCTTCGACCGCCGCGTTCAAGGCCAGGATGTTGGTCTGGAAGGCGATGCCGTCGATGACGCTGATGATGTCGACGATCTTCTTCGATGAGGTGTTGATCGCGTCCATGGTGGTGACGACCTGCGACACGACGTTGCCGCCCTTGACCGCCACGCCCGATGCGGTGATGGCAAGCTGGTTGGCCTGCCGCGCGTTGTCGGCGTTCTGCTTGACGGTCGAGGTCAGCTCTTCCATCGAGGAGGCGGTCTCTTCAAGCGAGCTTGCCTGCTCTTCGGTGCGCGAGGACAAGTCCTGGTTGCCGGCGGCGATCTGGGCCGATGCGGTGGCAATCGTATGGGTGCCGGTCCTGACTTCGCCGACTATCTTGATCAGGCTGTCGTTCATGTGCTTCAGGGCCTGCATCAATTGCCCGGTCTCGTCCTTTGAGTTGACCTCGATTCGGGCGGTCAGGTCGCCGGATGCGACGGTCTCGGCGATATGAACCGCTTCGTTGATGGGCCGGGTAATGGAACGGGTGGTCAGGAAAGCGATCAGCCCTGCTATGAAAACGCCACCGGCAGTTAACGCAAGCATGATCATGCGCGCCGATTTATAGCTCTCTTCGGCTTCCGCCGCCTTCGCATTCATTGTTTCTGTCAGGTACGCCGTAAGCTTGTCCACCGCACCGAGGTAAGTATTCTGCACGGGACGAAGGTCGCGCATCAGCACTTTTATGCCTTCCTCCTTTTTTCCTTCCTCGGCCAGCTTCAGGAAACGATTGGTTATCTCCAGAAATGTAGCGCGCACAGTCGCAATATCCCTAAAAAGCATTTTTCCTTTTTCCGTGGACATCGTCTTTTCCAGCTTCTCCAATGTCCCCACAATCGATTTTCTTGCTTCGTAAATGCGCTGAATCTCCTTTTTTACCTGATCCTGATCGGATACCAGAAGCACGTTGCGCAGGGCGCGCGCAATGATATTTACCTGGCTTTCAATTTCGTTGGCCATTGCGACCTTGACAACCCGATCCTTGACGATAAGTTCAGTATCCGCATTAAGAACCGAAAGCTGTGTTACTCCTACAGATGCGATCACGACAAGCAAGGCAACGATTGCCGCGAAGCCTAGGCTCAGGCGCACTCCGATTTTCATGTTTTTCATTTTATTTCTTCCATATTCTTACTAAATTCGTTCGGTCATATGCAATGCGAGGTATTTGCTCACGCCGCCAGTTTTTCGATGAGTCCCATATCGGCGGAGGACATGAGCTTGTCGATGTCCATCAAGATCAGCATGCGCTCGTCCAGCGTTCCCAGCCCTATCAGGTAATCGGTATCCAATACCGTGCCCATCTCCGGGGCAGGCTTGATCTGCTCGGGTGTCAATGTGGTCACGTCCGATACCGAATCGACCACCATGCCGACAATGCGGCCCGAGATGTTCAGGATGATGACGACGGTGAACTGGTCGTAGGTGGGCGTGCCCAGGCTGAACCTGATTCGCATGTCGATGATCGGAACGATGATCCCCCTCAGGTTGATCAGTCCCTTGATGAATTCGGGCGCGTTGGCGATGCGGGTGACGCTCTCGTAGCCGCGTATCTCCTGCACCTTCAGTATGTCGATGCCGTATTCCTCACGACCCAAGGTAAAGGCAAGGAATTCGCGGACGGATGCGTTCTGGTCAGACTCATAGGGTGGCGCGGAGGGATGGGACAGGCTTGGATTCGTTTGCTCCATTTTTGATCCTTCTCATATAAAAATGGGTGCTGTAAGTTATAACTTACACGCACCCATTTCATTTAATTTCCAGGCTTTGATTTCGATCGACACATATTAAAATTCACTCTTTGAAAATTTAAAAATGATTGCATCTAGCCAATAGAGTAAGTATTGGCTTACATATAACGTACGATAAAGTTTATTTTTTAATTAATTTACAGTTATTTTGAAGAAAGCCTAACTTCTTGCTCAGGTCGCATGGGCCAAAGACAATGCGCATGAAGCAAAGTTACAACCGCATGGTATGCGGCGTTGGCTTCCGGCAAGCGACGGAAAGCCGTTTAAAGCAAATCTGGGAGAAGAAGGCAGGCTAAAGATGGCAATATGAATGAACTCTGGAAAAGGGCGCTGTTAAGCAGCGGCGCGCGGCGTGAATCACGCCGAAATTCCGTAATTGAATTCCGTAGATGTGGAAAGAAATAACTAATTTGCCGCTGAATAGGGCAAAAACATCATGCGCAAGAAGAGTTCGCCTAATTAACTAAGGGCAACTAATAAACGCCAGCAAACTCGCATTGGACGGACAAATCTAATGATGAGGCGGGATGCGCGCCCAGCTCAGGCCCCAATCAGGCGCTATAAAGGAAGCTGTTCCGTCAGATGATTGTCGACAGCGTAACGCACCAGCTCGGCGGTGCTGTCGACTTTCATCTTTTCCATGAGCCTCCGCTTGTAGGTACCAACCGTCTTAACATTGATCGATAGTATTTCGGCAATCTGTGTAGGTGATTTCCCGCTCACTATCATATTGAATATCTGCTCCTCTCTTCCGGAAAGGTATTCATGTGGCTGCTTTGAGTCCGATCCCTCGAACACAATTCTGGCCGCCATGGCAGGATCCACATGCTTGCCGCCTTTTGCAATCTTGCGAATGATTTCCATCAGGCAATTGGGATCGGAATCCTTTGTAAGATAACCATTGGCTCCCGCCCTCAAGGCGGCCGCTACGATTTTTACGGTGTTATGCATGCTCAACACCAAAACTGGCAGATTTGCATGGCGTTTCCTGATCTGCTTTATTAGGTCAAGGCCGTTCACGCCGGGCATGGTCATATCCAGCAGCAGCAGGTCGCAACTGTTTTTACCGACTTTTTCAAGCACCTCCGGACCATCGGCCGCTTCCCCGACAATGCGCACATCGTCGGCTCCAGCAATAATTCTTTTCAAGCCTTCACGCATCATGGCGTGATCGTCGGCGATAAAAATGTTGATCATTGGTTTATTCTTGAACAAGATGGCGATGCGCATGAGCGCAAGGGGATGCAGATGCGTACGGTAGTTCCCTGACCGCGCAAACTGGAAACCCTGAGTTCGCATCCTAGCATGGCAGCCCTTTCCCGTAATCCAATCAGTCCGTACGAGTTGGGATTCCGTATACGATCCGGATCGATTCCAACCCCATTATCCGCGATTTCCAGGCATAGGCAGTCCTCCAAGCTTTCCAGCTCCACTTCGACCGTCCCGGCATTCGCATGTTTTGCCACATTGGTCAGCGATTCCTGAAGAATTCGAAACATACCGGTAGCCTGTTGATCATTGAGGGGGATTTCTCCTTCCGTCAGGTCATGAAAGAGACACTTTATCTTTGTTCTTGTTTCAAACTCGTCCAGTAGCCACTCGATAGCGGGAACAATACCGAAATCAAGCACAGCAGGCCGCAGATCGGAAACAATATCTCTGGCAATCCCAATGCAGTTATCGATATCGTCCCTCATCCTCGCAACAGCGTTTGTCAGGCCATCGTCATTATCCCCAACCGCTTTAGGCAACATCAGCACATCCATCCTGAGAAGCGACAAACGCTGGCCCAAATCATCGTGTATTTCGCGTGCAATCCGTTTTCTCTCTTCCTCTCTTACCGAAACATGGTTGGCTGAGAGCGCACGGATAATCTCCTCCGATTCCTTTTCTTTGGTCAGGTCATGGAACATCGCGACATATCGGCATAAGGTTCTATCTTGATTAAAAACGGTATTGATGCTGAGCCTTTCGGGATAAACCATGCCATCCTTGCGCCGGTTCCATATTTCCCCCTGCCATTGCCCATTTGTTGTGATCGAACGCCACATCGCCTCGTAAAAAGAGTTGTCATGCCGCCCGGATTTCAAAATACGCGGATTTTCCCCGGCAATTTCCTCCCGCGCATACCCCGTCAGCTTGGTGAAAGCCGGATTGACGTCGATGATCGTGCCGTCCGCATCGGTCACCATCATGGCCTCTCTTGCATTCTGATATACCAGCGCCGCAAGCCTCAATTTATCTTCGGTTTTCCTGCGTTCGGTGATGTCGCGCAGGATTCCTATCATGTGTCCGTCAGGCATCAACCGGGCATTTAGCTCCCCCATAAAAATGGTGCCATCCTTCCTGATTGACTGATATTCGGTGGAAAGCGGCATGCCCTTCTTCAACAATTCCATCTCCTCTTTTACTCTGACCATTTCAGGCTGCGCCACGAAATCGGCGACACCCAATTCGAGCACTTCCTCTCTTGAACAGCCCATCATGACCGCAAAGAGGTCATTTACATCGATAAAATGCCCGGTCTTATCCACAATGGATATGCCGTCACCGGCATTCTCAAACAAAGTGCGGAACTTTTCCTCGCTCGCGCGCAATGAACCTTCTGCCTGCCTGCGCATGGCCTCGCGGTCGAAATTGTCCAGGGCAAAGCTGATGTTGGCGGTCATTTCTCCCAACAGTTGGACAATCTCTTCATCGAACGCGTCGACCTGATCGCTGTAGACGACAAATATGGCAAAGGATTTGCCGCCGCGCATGATCGGATAGGCGGCAACCGCATTGATTTCGTTATCATTTGCCTGCACGGACCAGCATGAAGTGATTTCACTGACCCTCGCTTCATTGACAATGACAGGCTGGCCCTCTCTGAATGCAATGCCTGCCGGGCCGCGTCCCTCCGGCGCTTCAGGTCGGGATAATACAGTTAAGCCGTTTACAAAATTCAAGACCTTTCCATGGCTGGCTACGGTGACGAACAGCCCTTCGGAATCAGGCACGCCGACCCATGCATGCATTACTCCGCCGTATTCGACGGCTATCCGGCAAACCAGAGGAAATAATTCGGTCGCAGACTCCATGCGAAGGATTGCTTCATTAGATGCGCTAAGAGCGCGATAAAGGTCCTTCAAACGTCGTTCCCGTTGTTCCGCCTTCTTGCGTTCGGTGATATCGGCATGGGTTCCAACCACGCGCAGCAGTTGACCGTACTCGGTGCGGCTTACCACCATGCCGCGCGTGAGTATCCACTTCCAACTGCCGTCCTTGCATAGCAGGCGATGCTCGTTGATGTAATTTGCCGATCTTCCCGTGAAGTACGCTTCCAGATCAGTCATTACTCTTGGCAAATCTTCCGGATGGGCCCGCTTTCTCCATTCGTCAAAATTGTTCCCAATTTCCGCTTCTGTGTAGCCGAGCATTTCTTTCCAACCGGTGGAAAACCGGACCAGGCCCGTACTCACATTCCAGTCCCAGACCCCGTCCTTGGCGCCTTCCAGCGCAAATTTCCATACCTCCTCGCTTTCCCTCAACTCCTCCATCATTTCCGCTGCAATGACGCGAGCGCGCATCCGGCCGGCAGCAAGCAAATAGGTGAGCGCGGCCATAAGCAGGCTGAGGAAAATTCCGCTGCCGGCCACAAGCATCGGGTTAATACCCTGGCTACGCGCTTCAAAGATGGGCATCGAATGAAGCGCAATTGTCCAAGTACGACCGGCTATATCAATGCGGCGCAAGGCCTTCAGGAGAGGTATATCCGGATCCAGCGTGAAAGCGTCGTCGTCGGTGTCATAAATCATCGTTTCCGGAGAGATCGTCTCTCCATCAAAAATCACGATGTCGATATCCTCGGAGCGCTCGCCATTCAGTTTGGCCATCAGATCGTTCATGCGAAATGACGCGAACACCCAACCAACGATATTTGCGCGGCGCTGCGCTACAGTGTGGTTAGGAATGCCCTTCCGGTATATCGGCAAATACATGACAACACCCGGCTGCACACCAGGTTCTTTTTCCTGTACCAGCCGTACCTTTCCAGTAATGCCGATCTGGCCCGAATCCCGTGCCTGCTCCATGGCCGCCCTGCGAATCGGTTCGGAAAACATGTCATATCCAATTGCGCGCCGATTTTGATCGGTCGCCGGCTCAAACTGGACAATCGATGAAAAAGCCGCCCGGTTCCTGTCGGGCCAGGTCGAATAATCCGGAGAGCCGAGCTGCCAGACTTCGGCAATGCGCTTCGTCTTTTCCGCAGCCGGCACTTGCAATACGACGCCGATACCTTGAATGCCGGGGTAATTCTTTTCAATTTGCAATGAAGAAACGTAGGTATGGAATTGTTCCCGCTTAATGTCATCGCTAGCGGCAAGCATTCCTTGCGCGCCGCGCAGTATTTGCGCATACACGCCCATACGCTGCTCGATGCGAACCACTGTTTCACGCACCCTGTAATCGAAATCCGACTTCAAATCATGGACAACATCCTGCGCGGCATATTGCCATGCAATGTATGTAACAGCCAAGAATATGACCATCACCAGCGCCGCCAGCAATTTAGGGCCAGGATCTGCCCATTTATGCCAGCGGGATAGCGAAGAAATTGCGGAAGCGGCCGATAGCCTTTGGTTCATGCAGAGGATTTCCAGAAAATGATATGGTTATTCAATATATCGGGCTGCATTCCGGCATGCCGCATTTGCCGGCATCCCTTCCTCGCTCGGGAAGAAGGCAAGTCATGCCAATACTGAAAAACGCAACGGATTGACGCCCCATTTTGCCGGATTTTCATGGCTGAGAATCCTGTCGATGCCTCTTGTGCCTATCGGGCCGGACAGATCCACTTCCTGCGGCTTGATATAAGTGCTGGATTTGGTACTGAAGAATACGTTGATCTTCGGCGTCAGCAAGTTGCCCTCGTTGTTCTCGATAACCACGCCGAGCCGTCCCGATTCAAGAAGAACCAGCGTGCCGACCGGGTAAATGCCTACGCAGTGCATAAATGCGTTGACCTGCTGGGGATTGAAGTGGAATTTGCTCCATTCGTGAATCCTGCGCAGCGCTTCTGCTGCCGGCATACCTTTGTGATAGCTGCGGTCTGCGGTGATCGCGTCGTACACGTCAACAATCGCGGCCATCTGCGCAAAGGTACTAATCTCTTCCGCGGGCAGCTTTTCCGGATACCCGCTGCCGTTGAAGCGCTCGTGATGATGCAGCGCGATATCGAGCGGGATCGCGCCTATCCCTGGAATGGCTGACAGAATTTCGTAACCGTCTTCGGGATGCTTCTTCATGACATCGAACTCTTCGTCGGTCAGCTTTCCCGGCTTGTTCAAAATCTCGTCACCAACGCGCGCTTTGCCGATATCGTGCAGAAGGCCGCCGATTCCTACTTGGTGGCTTATTTCGGAATCAACTCCCGATGCTTTGCAAAACGCGACCAGGAGCGCACAAACGCTGACTGAATGTAGAAAAGTATAGTCGTCCCTGTTTCTGATTTGCAGCAACCCAAGCAGAGCGCCCGAATTGCGAAATATCGAATCGGTAATATTCTGGACAACAGGTTCAACACAGGCGATCTCAATCGCTTTACCCAACCGTACATCCTGCATCAGACTGCCCACCAACTGCCGCGCTTTTTCCTTGACCGGCTTCGCGCGGCCCAGCTCTTCAGCAAGAGTGGCCCGGGCAATCTTTGCCGGCTGGTGGGAAACGATAGCGGTCATTTCACGCTCAATGACCGCTCGCACTTCTTCTTGGGTAGGCGCATCAGTGACGTCCTGGCCTTTTCCAGTATCTATGTAGACTTCCTGAAAGCCGGCTTCAATGATTTTTCCGATTTCGGCTTCTGAGGAAATCAGAAAGCGGTTTCTTATGAATGGATGCGACATCCAGCCGCAACTCAGGTCGTGGATGTACATGCCGACTTTGAGCTGGCGTATCTCAATTTTCTTTATGGCCGAAATCTTCGCGGGCATGCTTTGCCTGATTTTCAGATTTGCGTTAACGCATGATAACCATATTAACGGAAATTGCCGACAACCAACTGTCGGCTATGCAAATCCTATTTCTTTTCAGCGACCAAACCCTTTCTTATGGCAAAGTCAGCGTCGATCAAGGGAAAAGCTCTGCCGAATGCGACGCGAATAAGGTCCGACTGAGCAATAAAACGGTCGGACAGAAAATTGACGGACGCATTCTGTGCGGCGCCGGATACTGTGTGCGCCTGAAAGAGAAATAAAAGAAGAAGTAGCGCGAATTCTTATTGCACCGATACATCTACATAGGCGGGAAGCGGATTGGTTGCAGCATTGCAAATATACGACAGGGCGGTGTGTTCACCGCCCCGGAATCTTGCGCGAGGAAAGTTTTACTTAATCAGCGGTGATAATAGGGATGTCCCCGATATCGTCCTCCGTGGCGGTAGTGCGCTTGCCTGTAATACTGCGGCCTGCCGGAAACGTAAACGACGGGCGCAGGCGCATACATCACTGCCGGCGGGCCGTACACCACTGGAGCCGAGTACGCTACGGGAGGAGGCGCATACATCACAGGAGGCGCCGCATAAACAACCGGAGCCGGAACGCCAATGCTGACGGCCCAGTTGACATTGCTGGCCGCGGCGGGTGTTGCGGCCATCAGCATGATGCTGCCTGCAATCAGCCCGGCGCTGGTATATTGGATTAGTTTTTTCATGATACTTTCCTTTCGATAATGTCTCTATTAAACGCTTCACCAGCAAACGGAGCAAACAAGAAAACTGTAATGTTTGTGACATTTTGTATCGGCCTGCCGGATCATGAAGATGTCGGCTTGCCTAAGAGCTCGTTGCCGCACCAAAAACAGAAAATCGAAACAAATACACGGGTATCATGTCGAACAGTTCAAGACGGTATGTTGGCTGAAACGGCACTCGCCCTGCGGGGAACAAAACGTTAGCAGTCTGTGCCGAAGTTCAACCGATTTCCGACCATAGCCGCGCCGCTCAAAATCGAGGAGTAAATAATGTCGAATAACGATAACGGAAAGAAGAAAGTGCCCCTTTTAGCCAAGGGATTGCGAGCGCTTGCCGTTTTTTTCGTGGTGCTTTCCGTTTACTATTTCTCAAAGAGCATATTCAAGTAATTCATAAACTCCATGAGGAGCCTCACTAATAATCCGTTGCCCTCGAATAGTCATGCTGGGCAGTTCTTGTCAGGATTTCCCAGAGTTTTATCCGGAGGCGCGCTTTAAGGAAAATTCCGGCGAAGAAAAGCACTCGTCATTTTTCGTTTAAGTCTTTTGTGACCGCATGGAGAAAAACATGATTGTGCAGACACAGCAGGATAATGAAAAATTTCCGCAGTTTTATTCACGTCGCAAGGACAAGGCCAGCGCCAAGGTAGTAGACGAGGGCGTTCATTTTCAGAATACGAACAGAACGAAATACGCCGCCACTTATCTGCGATTCAAGGGAATCAGCCAGGAAGTGGCCGTACGCGTTCTTTCGCAACCGCTACAACGCCGCCAATCTCAATAAGACTCATTCGGAGGCATCATGACAAAGTCCTCATGAGTGCCGTCGAAAAGTCGTTGACGGTCGGGCAGCGGAATCAGCCATTGGCGTAAACCCATTTCAGCAGAGCATCCTGCGCCTGGCGCGAGCGATCCGCATTTGGGTGATTGATCATGCAAACAACCAGATAGCGTTTGCCGGAGGCCGCCAGCAAATAACCGGCCAGCGCCCTGACGTCCTTGATTGCGCCGGTCTTGAAATGTCCCTTCCCGGCCACGCCGGTATCTTTCAGGCGACGCTGCATCGTTCCGTCGTACCCTGCTATCGGCAGGGAAGAAAGCAGTTCCGGCATGACGGGCGAGGCAAACGCAGCAGCCAGCATGCTTCCCATGGTGGCTGCCGAAATACGCTCCGTGCGCGACAATCCCGAACCGTTATCGATGACCATGCCCGCAGCCGGGATACCTTTGCCTGCCAGCCAGTTTTTTATTGTCCTGGCTCCGTGATCCGGGTCGGCCGGCTGATTGAAAGCCAATACACCCAAAGTAAGAAACAGTTGGCGTGCCATCACGTTGTTGCTGTATTTGTTAATGTCGCGAATCACGTCGGCCAGCGGCGGCGAGGTCCATTCCGCCACCAGCCTTGCATCCGGCGGCAGTTTGCCGTTCTTCACGTCGCCATTAAAAACACCGCCGAGGTCGCGCCATATCTGCCTGAACATCCCGGCAAAATAATACGTGTTCGACATCTGATAAGGATGCAGCAGCCAGTTCTGCTCGCCGCAGGCAAGCGCGTACTCTCCGTCGAACCGTGCGCTATCGTCGCTGACGCGGACCATGAGCTTGTTCTTCCAGTCTCCGCACTCACCCTCGACAAGGCGAGGAACCGCCACAGCATAATCTGAAAGCGCCGGATCGAAAGCAATCTTTACCACTTTGCCATCCCGGTCAGGCAGGAACCTCACTCTTATAGCCTTGTGGTTCAGCAGTAGGGCATCGGGAACGGCGTTGTACGGCTTCAGCGGTTCGCCATCAAAACCGGAAGGATCGTAGGCCGTCTCTGCAAATGCGCTCCTGTCCAGTATCAGGCTGCCTCTTATTTCGCGAATGCCGCTGGCGCGTATCTGCCGCAGAAACAGCCATACGTTTTCCAGCACCAGCTTTGGGTCGCCGCTGCCCCTTATAATCAAATCTCCGAAAAGGATGTCTCCAGCCTGTTGGCCGACTGCATAGGCGCCGGTTTTCCATTTGTATGCAGGCCCCATCAACTCCAGCGCCGCATAGGTCGTAACCAGCTTCATCGTGGAGGCTGGCTGAAACGGGAGTTCCGTGTTGGATGCAAGCAGCGGAGTCGTGCCGGAAACATCCTGCACCAGCACGGCGACCGATTCAGGCGAAATTTCCGCGCGAACCAACTCCTCGGCTATATCGGGAGGCAGGGCGGCATCGCCGGCAACGGCTCCATGCAGAACCAGAAAGCATGCAATAGCCGAGATAAAACGAAAAAGCGTAAGTCGATTCATTTTTTGCAGCCCGCTTATACCGTGGCGGAATCAGTTTTCCTGGCACGACGCTCATCAAACCACTCTTCGGGAATACGGTCGAACTGGTACAGTACGATAATCAAAAGCAGCGTTGCAAGCGGCATGATCCATGTACTGAACAGGCTGGCCAGAATGGGTATGCACATGAAAAAAGTGCGCAAGCCCATGCTGTACTGGTAGCCGGCCCGATTCAGGTAATTGGTTGACAGCGTGTGCCTTCTGCCCGGGTCGGAACCCATCTCGATTGTTATCAGATACCCGGCATGATTAAAGAAACGCACCGCCATCATGCTGAACATGAAGGAAAAGAAGAATATCAGTGCAAGCAGGATCAGCTTGGCCGCCATAACGACACCGCTCACCTGCTGGCCCGTCAGCGCGCTCACTTGCCACGGCGGGTTGTCAACATTACCCAGCCCACTCAAGGTCAACGTGCCTGTAAGCGCAATAACCGCCGTGGACGCCATGAAACTGGCAGCCATGACCGAATTTCTTATAGTCTGAATCACCAGAATTTCGGCTCCCGGCCTGCCCATGACTGAAATCACCCATCGGGCCCTGATTTCGGCATGAGCGGAGCGCGCGATTTTCATTGGGGAAGTCCGGCCTACCAAAAACAGATAACCTTCATAGGCGAGCAACATCACGATGCTCCCTGCCATTATCGTCCAATCCACGGCAGCATTTTCAAGGAGATTAACCAAATTCATGCCTGCTCCAAAGATGAGTTGCAATTACTTAATGCTTGGCCTGGCAAGCACAATCTGCATTTAGACCGCCAGATGAAATCCGTCATCCGCACGCAAAGTAACGGCAATAGTTTGTTTCCCATTCGTAACTACGATTCTATCCGGTTATCCATCATCTTTCAGTCTGCTGAACTCAACTTCTGCTTTAAACCTACCTGTGGTGCAAATTGTTGCCAAGATCGAAAAAAAAATGCTCTCGCAACTACTAATAAGGATAAATTTATGCTCTAATTAAGAATAGTTATCATTTACATGATAATATATTTACCAAGGGAAACTTATTCGCACTTTTACTGAAAACCATCATGCCCAAAACTCCTGACTCTCCGATTGCTGCCTGCATGCCGTGCAATCTGGCTATGCTGAGAAAGGGTGATTGCGCTACGGTGACAGGATTCTCCGAAGCGCTGGAGGGCGAGCATACCGCTCTAAAATCACGTTTGCTGGAGCTCGGTTTCGCACCGGGTGAACAAATCCGGGTAATTGCGGAATCATTTCCCGGGCGCGACCCGATGGCGGTGCGCGTCGGCAACACTACATTTGCATTAAGGCGCCGTGAAGCGGCGATAATTCATGTTCAGCATAACGCACGGCTCGCTGCCTGAACCCGGCACAGCCGCCATTATCGACAGCCGGCAAATCTCCCTAGCGCTGGTCGGCAACCCCAATTGCGGCAAGACCGCTCTCTTCAATCGTCTCACCGGCGCCCGCCAGAAAGTCGCGAATTATGCCGGTGTGACGGTCGACCGCAAGGAAGGCCAGTTCCATTCCGCGAAAGGCCAGACGTTTCAGATCATCGATCTGCCCGGAGCATATAGCCTGAATGCCCTGACGCCCGACGAAGAAATTACCCGCGATGTGCTTTTTGGAGCCCGTGCGGACGAAGCGGCGCCCGACATCATCGTAGTAGTGGTTGACGCAACCAATCTGCGGAGGAATCTGCGCCTGGTTCTCGAAGTGATTCGTCTGCAACGCCCGACAGTGCTGGCGCTTAACATGATGGATATGGCAGCCAAGCGCGGGCTTGTCATCGATATTCCGCGTTTGAAAGCCGAGTTGGGCATTCCCGTCGTCGAAACCGTTGCCATCAAGGCGGACGGCGGCAGCGAACTCGTTGCGCAACTAGAGGCAATGGCAGCCAAGCCGCTCGAAAATTTCCCCACTTTGAAACGCCCGGAGGCGAACAACGCAGATCGTGGTTCCGTCACGCAGAAAGAAATCGTTCGAATTCTCGACGTCACGATTAAACAAGAAGCAAAAGAAAATCTTTTCGGCGACAAACTCGATGCGATCGTGCTGCATCCTGTGCTCGGGTACGTGATCCTGATGGCGCTGCTGTTTCTGGTGTTTCAGGCGGTATTCAGTTGGTCCAAGCTGCCGATGGATCTGATCAAGGATGGTGTTACCGCCATCGGAAGTGCTGTGCAAAGCCTGATGCCGGAAGGGATCCTGCGCAGCCTGATAGTTGACGGAATCCTTTCCGGCGTCGGCAGCGTGATCGTATTCCTGCCTCAAATCCTGATTCTGTTCCTGTTTATTCTGGTTCTTGAAGAATCGGGCTATCTGCCCCGGGCGGCTTTTCTGCTGGATCGAATGATGGGCAGCGTCGGACTATCCGGACGGGCGTTCATTCCGTTGCTTTCGAGCTTTGCCTGCGCCATTCCCGGCATCATGGCGACCCGCACGATCCAGAGTCCGCGCGACCGGCTGGCGACGATCATGATTGCGCCGCTGATGACTTGTTCCGCGCGCCTGCCGGTATATGCTCTCGTAATCGGCGCCTTCATCCCCGATGTTTCTGTCGGCATTCTGAACTTGCAGGGGCTGGTGCTGTTCGGACTATACTTTGCAGGGATTGCCGCCGCCATGGGAGTGGCATACGTTATCAAGCGCACCATCGGCAAGAACCAGTACCAGCCGCTGATGCTTGAGTTGCCGAATTATCATTGGCCAACCCTGCGCGGCCTCGCAATCGGCCTGCTTGAGCGCGCCCGCATCTTCATTACCCGCGTCGGCACCATCATTCTGGCGCTGATGATCCTGCTTTGGTTCCTTTCAACCTTTCCGGCTGCTCCCGAGGGCGCGACCGAACCAGCCATTCTTTATAGCTATGCCGGGCAAATCGGACAGCTATTGCAGGTTCTGGTAGCTCCGATCGGCTTCAACTGGCAGATCGCAATCGCCCTGATTCCCGGGCTGGCGGCGCGCGAAGTAGCTGTCGGCGCACTCGGCACCGTCTATGCGCTTTCTGCGACTGGAGACGATCTGTCGGTCGCGCTGACGCCGATGATTGCAGCGACCTGGAGCCTGCCGACCGCATTTTCACTGCTAGCCTGGTATGTATTCGCGCCGCAGTGCATTTCGACTCTGGCAGTCGTCAAGCGTGAGACCAATTCATGGAAACCGGCGGCGGCAATGTTGATCTACATGTTCGCCCTCGCCTATCTGGCATCGTTTCTTACTTATCGAATAAGCAGCTTGTTCATTGGAGGTTCCTGATGCAAGAATCCATCGTTGCCGCAATTGTCCTTTATGCAGTTTGGGCTGTGGCCAGACGCTACTTGCCGCTGGCGTTGAAAACGGCCTGTATCGAAATGACGCTACGAACAGTAAAACGGTTCGGTTGGGATAGGCTGGAAAGAATAGTGCTCAAGGCGAAGCAACCGGCATCGTCCGCCTGCGCCAGCGGTTGCGACACGTGTGGCGGTTGCAGCCCGACCGACAAAACGCCCTCCGGCGAATTCGTCGTCAATCTCGAAAAGATGAGCCGTAAATACCGGGCCTGAATGCCTCTATAGACAAGCCGGCGAAAAAGATTCTTAGACTATAGAATTGCCAGCCAGACCGATATGGTGATGACAGAGCCTGTGGTCGACCATAGAATCGTTCGGGACGCAATGGCCGCGCCCTTCCTATATAGCTCAGCCAGCATGAAAGGGCCTGTACCGGTCGGCAGAGCGCTCAGCAAGACAGCGGATTTGGCCCATAGGGGCGGCATTTCAAACACATGAAACGCAAGGTACCAAGCCACAGCCGGCTGGACCAGCAGTTTCAGCAACACCAATCCCATTGAAAGCGGAACGGTCGTCTTTCCCTGCTTCTGTGCCAGAAAAAGTCCGATGGCAACCAGCGCGCATGGGCTGGCGGCTCCTCCCAGCAGTTTGATGGATTGCGTAATACCCTGCGGCAAATGATATCCGCTCGCTACGATGATTACCGCAACTACCGGAGCGAGAATCAAGGGATTTTTCAACAAGGAAATCAGTACGCTCCGAATGCCTTGAAATGCGGTTTTGTGCTTTTGAGTGCCGATTTCGATAAGAACGATGGAAACGGCAAAATTGACCGAGACAGTGAATATGGCTGCGACTATGGCCGGTCCGAGGCTCTCCTGCCCAAAAGTCAGCGCGCACAAGGGGAGGCCTATGTAGCCTGTATTGGCATAGGAAGCCGCAGTACCGTCAATGGTTGCCCCGGCCAGATTCTTAGTCTGCCACCAGCGAAAAGCCAGCACGAGAATGAAGACAATCGCCACCGCAATTTCAAAGGCCAGCAAGAAGCCGGGCTGATAGATTGCGGTCAACGAGCTGTTGATGATCACGTCGAATGTGAGCGCGGGCAGCGCCAGATACACTACGAACCGGTTCAGTTCGGCGCATGCAGCCTCGCTCAGGATAGCCAGGCGCCGAAAAACGTAGCCCGCGAGAATCAGCGCGAAGACAGGAAGAATGGTATTGACAATAGTGAGCATAGGGGAAGATCAGGCTGTGCGGATGCCTACGGCTGCGTTGCCGGATTCAAAAATCCTCAGGCATTCGGCGCGATCCACCACCGCCAAGCTCGATAAAGCCCGGCTTCCGCATGGCGCGCAACAGGGCTGCCGGGCTGGTTTCCCGCATCAGCTGTAATTGACGATAGCTCATCATGAATCAATCGGGATGTCGGGCCCGCGAATTGAGAAACTCGCAGACATCCGTTCCTTCCTTAAGGAGGCGCACGTTGCGCCTGAACGGACGACTCACTCCTTGAGACCTTTCGCCAGCACCTCTGCGACGACTGCATTGAGATCAATTCCCCTCTCTTTCGCCAAGGTTTGCAGTTGCTGCACCAATTCGCTATTGATCTTGACCGCAAACGGCACCAGACCCAGCGCCTGGTCGCGCTTCCGCTGCTCGCGCCGGTCGATTGCAACCGCGTCGGCGTTGCCGAATACCGCCGATCTCGGCGCAGTCATTTTCCCAATCAGCTTCTTTGCATCGCTCTTCGACATGTCAGTCTTTTTCACTATTTATATCCTTGTTGATTCAAAATAATCATTTTACGCAGTATCGGGAGCAGCATACTGAATCGCATCGTTTTTAATAGCCCCTGGATCCAGGCAATTGATTTTCGCAGATCGGCGATCGTCAAAATCACATCAGGAAGAGTGGGCGAAATATCTGAGTCATGCCTCGAAAACCCGCCTTCTGTCCTCAGGCAGGCGAGGAACCCTTAAGCTGGCTGACGGATAACGGAGGAACAAATATTTTCTTGCCGATCTTGAAATACCGCCAAACCGTCCCTATAATTAGCACTCGTTAGTGATGAGTGCTAATAACTCATAACTTATCTATTTTTCGGAGCGGCAACAAAATCTGCGGGGCTATACAAACATAAAGCCAGGCAATGCCGCAAACATCAATAACCATTTGTTTTTAAAGGAATTGTTATGAAACTTCGTCCTTTGCACGATCGCATCATCGTCAAACGCATGGATCAGGAAACCACCACTGCATCCGGTATCGTTATTCCCGACGCAGCCGCTGAAAAGCCGGACCAAGGCGAAGTGCTGGCGACCGGAAACGGAAAAATTCTTGACGACGGCAAGGTCCGTCCGATGGCACTGAAGGTCGGCGACCGCGTCATGTTCGGCAAGTACGCCGGCCAGGCAGTCAAAGTCGAAGGAGAAGAACTGCTGGTTATGCGCGAAGACGACATCGTTGCAATCGTCGAAAAGTGACGCTTCTGTCCAGGCGCTGTGCGCATGGACGCTGATACGTCACCCCGGCGCAAGCAGGGGCTCATTGACTTTTAATATGCCGGCAAGGCACAAATTCAACGAATTTTTTAGGAGTAACATACATGTCCGCTAAAGAAGTAATATTCCACGACAGCGCTCGCGCCAAGATGGTAGAAGGCGTCAATATTCTCGCCAATGCAGTCAAAGTCACTCTTGGCCCCAAAGGCCGTAATGTCGTACTGGAGCGCTCCTGGGGCGCCCCGATCGTCACCAAGGACGGCGTGACGGTAGCGAAAGAAGTCGAACTTAAAGACAAGCTCATGAACATGGGCGCGCAGATGGTCAAGGAAGTTGCTTCCAAGACCAACGACAACGCCGGCGACGGCACTACGACAGCTACCGTGCTGGCCCAGGCAATCGTGCGCGAAGGCATGAAATATGTTGCCGCCGGCATGAACCCGATGGACCTGAAGCGCGGAATCGACAAGGCAGTAGCTGCTACCGTAGAAGAACTGGCAAAAATATCCAAGCCCTGCACCACCAGCAAGGAAATTGCCCAGGTAGGCTCCATTTCCGCAAATGCCGACGAAGACATCGGCGGAATCATCGCCAATGCAATGGACAAGGTCGGCAAAGAAGGAGTAATCACCGTTGAAGACGGCAAGTCGCTGATCAACGAACTCGAAGTGGTCGAAGGCATGGAATTCGACCGCGGCTATCTGTCCCCGTACTTCATCAACAATCCTGAAAAGCAAGCTGCGATTCTGGAAAATCCGTACGTCCTGCTGACCGACAAGAAGATTTCCAACATCCGCGATCTGCTGCCGGTGCTGGAACAAGTCGCCAAGGCTGGCCGTCCGCTGCTGATCATTGCCGAGGACGTCGAAGGCGAAGCGCTCGCAACGCTGGTGGTCAACAATATCCGTGGCGTGCTGAAGACCTGCGCGGTCAAGGCTCCCGGCTTCGGCGACCGCCGCAAAGCCATGCTTGAAGACATTGCCATTCTGACAGGCGGCACCGTTATTGCCGAAGAAGTCGGCCTGACGCTGGAAAAAGCAACGCTGGCCGAGCTGGGCCAAGCCAAACGGATTGAAGTCGACAAGGAAAACACCACCGTGATCGACGGCATCGGCCAGACTGAAGCTATTCAGAGTCGCGTCAAGCAAGTTCGCATTCAGATCGAAGAAGCGACTTCCGACTACGACAAGGAAAAACTGCAAGAACGCGTGGCCAAGCTGGCCGGCGGCGTCGCAGTGATTCGTGTTGGCGCTGCAACCGAAGTCGAAATGAAGGAAAAGAAAGACCGCGTTGACGATGCCCTGCACGCAACCCGTGCAGCAGTAGAAGAAGGTATCGTTCCCGGCGGCGGCGTTGCCTTGCTGCGCGCGCGTTCCAACATCAAGATCAAGGGTGACAACCCGGATCAGGATGCAGGTATTCAGATTGTTATGCGCGCGCTGGAAGAACCTCTGCGCATGATCGTGATGAACGCAGGCGAAGAAGCTTCGGTCGTGTTGAACAAGGTGATGGAAGGCACAGGAAACTATGGCTATAACGCTGCTAACGGCGTTTATGGCGACATGGTCGAGATGGGCGTTCTGGATCCTGCCAAGGTCACTCGCTCCGCTCTGCAAAATGCGGCATCGATCGCATCGATGATGCTGACGACGGACTGCATGATCTGCGACGTTGCAGAAGACAAACCAGCCGGCGGCATGGGTGGAATGGGCGGCATGGGCGGAATGGGCGGCATGGGTGGCATGGAAGGCATGATGTAATACCATCCCCAACCAGTAGTCGTTTTTCAAAAAGCCTGCAAGGTTTGCGCCTTGCAGGCTTTTTGTTTGGGCTTTTGATGCAAGTGTTGTAAATAAATCGACTGCTCGCTTCGCGATTCTTTTCGGCTACGGCAATAATGTAATATTTGATTATTTCAAACTGCAGTTCATATAACGGCTCTTAAAGGACAATTACATGCTCAAGGCTGTAATCATCGACAGCAATGCCATGACGCGCGGACTTCTGCAAACAATCTTGGCCAATAATGGCTGGGAAGTCGTCGGGCATACCAATACGAATGCCAAGGGCCTGCTGCTTCTGCACAAGTTCCAGCCTCATTTCGTCTGCATTGATCTGCATCAGCTCGATGAAGATGACGCCATTCTGGAAGAGATAAAGGAAAACTGGCCCAAGACTCTGATTTTCTTAATGTCGGGCGAAGTGAATGCCGCAACCATACAGAGTGTGCTTGCCCGCGGGGTACATGGCTTTTTCGTAAAACCGTTCAATCAGGCCACGGTGGCTGCCACCATCCGAAATGCCGTGCTGCGCCTGGTAAAGCAACAGCAGGCAAAAGCCGACAGCAACTAAACGGCCGCCATCCGATAATACCAGCAGCATGCAAGGCGCTTCCGTTGATTTGAATTCCGCCAGCGTTTTCGCTCCAGTCTTGGCTGGTCTTTTTGCACCCATTCAAAAGCGGGAAATACTCAACCATCGCTAACGGCACACGCCGGTTAACTCTCGCTATCCAGCCGCACAAGGCGCATGTTCCGGCTGCTCCCGGCCGTTATGCGTTTCTCGCAAGAAATATTTGTTCTTAAGCTTTTCAATCAGGTGTTGGCTTAATCTACAATTACTTCTCTTGATTGAAGAGCGAAAAATGAAAAACGTCTATCGCATGGCATGGTCTTTAGCCGGTGCAGCAACCGCACTGGGTCTGGCACTCTGGCTCGTATTCCCCCCTGCGTCTCCTTTCCTGCTTGCATCGATTGGCGGCACCACCGTATTTCTATTCGGGCTTACCCGGGCTCCTGCCGCCCAGCCGCGCGCGCTATTCGGCGGCCATCTGGGCGGCGCGGCAATCGGAATATTTTGTACCCAGACATTCGGGAACTCATTGTGGGTATATGTTTTGTCCTGTGTTATGACGCTCACCCTCATGCTCGTTACGAAAACGATGCATCCGCCAGCGGGGGCAACTCCCTTGATCATGGTACAAACACATGCAAGCTGGCATGCGATGTGGCAGCCTGTCGGCCTGAGCATCCTCATTCTTGTGGCGGTCGCCGCTATCTGGACGCGTCTGGGGCCGAAGATGGTGCGCTATCCGGTTAAATGGCTGGACAGGTCGCCCCCCACGATTTGGTGGGGAAACTGGGAAGACGGCGAGGATGTCTAAGCGATAGCCGGGCTGCCCTCATCTCACGCCTGCTTTGGATTATCCGTTTCGCTACGGAAGCAAATGTTCAGGAAAACCTGTTATTTTTTATCATACTGCCTTTAAATATGGCTTGCGCAGTTCGCTGGCTTGCCTTGTCGACAATGATAATATGGTGTCCAAACGATATTTGTTCAATCCGGCTTGCAATAACCCTGATATTCAAACAGTCCTTCTGGTAAGACTTATTCTGAACTCACGATGAAGCTACTCGATTTCAACCACGACTTCCTTTCGGAATTGCAAAACATTCGCCGCGACATTCATGCCCATCCGGAATTAGGGTACGAAGAAACGCGTACTTCCGCCTTGGTTGCGAAAATGCTGACGGAATGGGACATTCCGGTCGTGCGCGGCATGGCCGGGACAGGCGTGGTCGGCATCATAAGAAACGGCAGCAGCAAGCGGGCAATCGGGCTGCGCGCCGACATGGATGCGCTGCCGATGCAGGAATTGAACAAGTTTGCGCACACATCGCGCATCCCTGGAAAAATGCATGCGTGCGGCCATGACGGCCATACCGCGATGCTACTGGGCGCAGCACACTATCTGTCGCAACACCGCAGTTTCGACGGCACTGTATACGTTATATTCCAGCCCGCCGAAGAAAGCATCGGCGGAGCAAAACGCATGATCGAAGATGGCCTGTTTCAGCAATGCCCGATGGATGCGATTTTCGGCATGCATAACTGGCCGGGCCCGGCATTCGGCAAATTCGGGGTTCGAACCGGCCCCATGATGGCATCAAGCAACACCTTTACCCTCAACATAAAAGGGTTGGGCAGCCATGCCGGCCAGCCGAACCGAGGGGTCGATCCGATCATGGCTGCGATCCAGATTGCTCAAAGCTGGCAAACCATCATCACGCGCAACAAGAATCCGACCGAAGCGGCCGTCCTCTCGATCACTCAGATCCATGCCGGCAGCACCTTCAATGTGGTTCCTGACAATGCCGTCATAACCGGCACCGTGCGCACTTTCAGCACCTCGACGCTGGACTTGGTCGAACGACGCATGCGGGAAATTGCCGAACACACTGCCATTGCATTCGATGCGTTGGCCGAATTCGAGTTCAACCGCGGCTATCCCCCTTTGATCAACGACGAGCAAGAGTCTTCTTTTGCCATAGAGGTAATGCGATCAATCGCGGGCGAAAACATGGTCAACGAACAAATGGAACCGACCATGGGGGCAGAAGATTTCGCGTTTTACCTGCAGCAGGTGCCCGGCTGTTATGTTTTTCTCGGCAATGGAAAAGGCGAGCATCGCGCAGTCGGGCATGGCAACGGCCCCTGCAATCTGCACAATCCGAATTATGATTTTAATGATGATTTGCTGCCTGTCGGAACAACATACTGGGTAAGGCTTGCGGAAGAGTTTTTGCGTCGCGGCTGACTTTCCAGCCCAACCGCGGGCGGAATAAATACCAGGTAGACGGCGGAAATTTATCTTCCACTCTGCTGGATGTCAAATCGGCAGACACATTCCTTGCTGCTTTGGCTAGATGATGGCATGAACGCAATCAGCGTCTAACATGCATTTTCTTAACAGGAAAAATCCGTTCCGGATTGCAGACATCCTAATGAACACACGCTAAAAAAGTAGCTGTTCATGGTATAAATATGTCTTCGGATCAACATTGGAAGCAGCGGCCGCAGCCGTCATTTTCAATTGGCACAAGGAGCGGAGCATGAACATACAAGAGGTAATGACCCGAAACATTGTAACGGTCGAGCTCGATGACCAGCTATTGCTGGTCAAGGAGATCTTCGACAATTCCCGATTCCACCACCTGATCGTCATCGAAGAAGGCAAACTTTTTGGCGTGGTGTCGGATCGCGACTTGCTGAAGTCAATCAGCCCTAACATCGACACGATGTATGCCTCGTTCAAGGACATGGCGACATTGAACAAGCGCGTCCACCAGATCATGACGCGCAAACCGATTACACTTACGCCGGAAGCATCTCTTAACGATGCAATCAAGATTTTCAACCAGCACCGGATTTCGTGCATCCCGATTGTCGATGAAGAGTTCGTACCGGTGGGAATCGTCACCTGGCGCGATATCATGCGCCATCTGGAAGACAAGAACCTATAGCTCCTTTTGGTAATGCACCGGCAAGTTTTAATCCGCAGATGAAATACGCGGACGGAGCGGAGAGTTTTTTCTCTTGCTGCGAGAAAATTATTTCTTGCGATTAGGGCAGTCAGGCCTCATGCAGTGCCCGTATAGCGCGAGCGTATGGTCGGCGATTTCGAAGCCGCGTTCCTGTGCGATCTCCTTCTGCCGCTTCTCTATTTCATCATCGTGGAATTCCTCGACTCGCCCGCAATCCAGGCAGACCAAATGGTCGTGGTGGCTACCTTCGTTCAGTTCGTAGGTTGCCTTTCCGGTTTCAAAATAGTTACGGCTAAGCAATCCTGCCTGCTCAAACTGCGTGAGTACGCGGTACACTGTCGCTAGACCGACTTCGAGGTTCTCCGCAACCAGAATTCGATAAATGTCCTCGGCACTCAGATGTCGCACCGGGTTGCTCTGGAATATTTCCAGTATTTTAAGCCGCGGCAAAGTCGCCTTCAGACCGCTTGCCTTGAGTTCGTAAGTGTTGTTGCTCATCTCGTTGTACCGGCTATTGTTAATTTCTCATATCAGTTACATCTGCTTTATCATATAGCGTTTGTTACTATTGCTCAATGAATTGAAATTTGGATTGAATCCCTCATGAACAAGTTGTTCTCCAATTTGCGCCGGGCACCGGCCCTGACCACCGCGTTTTTCATTGCGACGACGATCGGTCTGTCCGGTTGCGCATCCAGAAATCCCTTGATTGACGAGCCCGCCGCAACGGCCAAGCCGGACGCAGCGGTTGTGCTGGACCGGGCAGAGCCTGTGAAGACGGTCGTGGAGACGAAACCCGCTCAGGAAACGCAGTCCGCGGCCCCCGCCATAGCCGCATCTGGCGCACAAGCAAGCCCTCCTGCCGGCGGCAATCCGAATCAATCTGCTCCAACCGGCGTCAAACGCTGGCTTGGAATTTTTACTCCCTATAAGATCAATATTCAGCAAGGCAATTTCATTTCTCAGGACATGGCGGCCAAGCTTCGCCCTGGCATGACGAAGGAACAGGTGCGTTTCGTGCTCGGCACGCCGCTATTGACCGACTTGTTCCATGCTGACCGCTGGGATTATCTGTTCAGGCTGCAAAAACCGAATGGCGAATTGACCACAAACCGTGTCGCTGTTTTTTTCAAGGATGACCGCGTCGAGCGTATAGTCGCAGGCGTATTGCCGAGCGAAAGCGAGTACCTGTCCAACATCGCAGGACCTGCGCCCGCTTCTCCGGAAAAATCTGCAAGCCCGGCTGTCCCTGCGCCGCTAAAACCTTCTACACAACCATAAGATATTTAGAATGAAAGCAATGAAAATCGCCGTCGCCGGAGCAAGCGGACGAATGGGGCGCATGCTGATTGAAGCAATCGTCAATGCCGAGGATGCAATCCTGACGGGCGCACTGGACGTCGCCGGCGCACCGAGCATTGGCACCGACGCGGGACTGTTTCTAGGCATGGAAACCGGCGTTGCGATCACGGGGAACCTGGCTGAGAGCCTTGCCGGCGCTGAATACCTTATCGATTTCACCCGTCCTGAAGGAACGCTCGCGCACATGGAATACTGCGCCGCACACGGCATCAAGATGATTATCGGCACCACCGGGTTTGACGATGCCGGCAAGGCTGCGATTGCCGAGGCAGCCAATAAAATCGCAATCGTATTCGCCCCCAACATGAGCGTCGGCGTGAACGTCACCATGAAATTGCTGGAAATGGCCGCAAAAAGCTTTTCTGAAGGCTATGATATCGAAATCATCGAAGCGCACCATCGCCACAAGATCGATGCGCCATCCGGCACTGCGCTGAAAATGGGCGAGGTTATCGCAACCGCGCTGGGCCGCGATTTGCGCGACTGCGCCGTGTACTCGCGCGAAGGCGTGACTGGCGAACGCGACCCGTCGTCGATCGGCTTTGCCACGGTGCGCGGAGGCGATATTGTTGGCGACCATACGGTACTGTTCGCCGGCACAGGCGAGCGAATCGAAATCACGCATAAGTCCTCCAGCCGCGTGACATACGCGCTAGGCAGCCTGCGCGCGGCACGCTTTTTGGCGAACAGAAAGAGCGGCCTATATGATATGCAGGACGTACTCGGGCTGCGACAGCCTGCCTGACAGATCGCGGCCTTCCACTGCCTGCAGGCATCTTTGCCGCAGGCTGAAGAAGACCCTTTTTGTCGCCGCCGCTCTGCTGCTGCATGCTGTTGCGGTTATATCAATCCTGTATTCAGGATCCGCCCCGCTGCGGCCGCTGCCATCGGCCGCGACGCTCGCGGTATCGATCCTGACTGAAAACGCGGCGGGCGTGTCGACGCCGGAGACAGCGCGTACAGAAAAAGCGGTTATCCCTCCTGCCAAAACCATTCGAACCGCCGCATCAGGCATTCAAAGTTCCGCCATATATGCCCGGCAAGCTTCCGCGTTCGGCAAGGAACAGGAAAATGCAGCCACAGATGAACGTGCGCCTGCGGCTATTGTTGGCAGCGCTGTAGGATCCGGGGTCAAGCCCGGGCCAACCCGGAGCCTGAACACGAATGCATCGATTCCGGCCTCTTACGCTGCAAGCAACCGAAAGCCTGAGTATCCGCTGCTGGCTCGACGCCATGAAGAACAAGGGACCGTAATATTGCGTATTCTGGTAAAAGCGGACGGTAGAGCCGGCAAGATACAGGTCACGCAGTCAAGCGGCTATCCGTTACTCGACGAATCGGCGCGCTCGGCGGTGGAAAGCTGGCGCTTTCAACCGGCTTCAAGAGACAATGTGGCGATTGCAGAGTGGTATCAGGTCGCTATTCCGTTTACACTTTACGATTGATTTTGTTATTTCCAATAAACATGAATCCTGAAAATATTTCTTTCGGTCTTGCGCACTACTGGGCGCAAGGCGACATGATCAGTCATGGGGTCGCTTATACGCTGCTGCTGATGTCGATCGCCAGTTGGTACTACATCATGTCCAAGGCGTGGAGTTCATGGCGCATCCGCAAAAGTGCCGTCGCCCTGGAGGGTTTCTGGAAAGCGCCGACACTGACTGATGCAATCGCACTTCTCCGCAACGCAGACAAGGAAAACGTTTATACGCCTCTGGCCGCGCAAGGCGTTGAGGCGGCCTTGGGATCAAAAGATGATGCAAGGGTCAATTCGCTGAATAAATCGACCGATCGGCACGAACTGGTTACACGTACGTTGCGAACGGAAATTCAGCGCGTATCGGCTCGTCTGGAAGGCGGACAAACCTTACTTGCATCGGTCGGCTCGACCGCTCCGTTCATTGGACTGTTCGGCACTGTATGGGGCATCTACCATGCACTGGGCGCAGTCTCGATTGCGGGCACGGCGCAGATCGACAAAGTCGTCGGCCCCGTAGGGGAAGCGCTGGTCATGACCGCGCTCGGCCTTGCCGTTGCGATTCCCGCCGTATTGGCATACAACGCATTTACGCGCATTAACCGGCTTACTCTGGCCGAACTGGATGGTTTTGCACATGATCTGCAGGCCTATCTGACCACCGGCGCGAATGCGGCAAGATAGCCGCGACAAGAAGGGAAACAGGATGGCATTCGGCGGATTCGAAGGTAAGGGGCAACCGGCCCCAATGTCTGAAATAAACGTTACGCCAATGGTCGACGTGATGCTGGTTCTGCTGGTTATCTTCATACTGACCGCGCCTCTTTTCACGCACGCGGTCCGGTTGGATCTGCCCAATGCGCGGTCCGCGCCGGCGCCGGAAAAGCCGGATACGATTTCCGTATCGATCAACAGCCAGGGAAAGATTTATCTGAACAACGAGGTCATCGCGCAGCCGGAACTTGAAGCCAGGCTGTCCGCGGCAGCGCAAAAACAGCCGATTCCCGAGTTGCAACTGCGCGCCGACAAGGAAACCCGTTACGAAGTCATCGCCCAAGTAATGTCCAGCGCGCAAACCAGCGGCCTGACCAAAATAGGCTTCGTAACAGTGCCCAAGGAAACGGGGCAGTGACACAGCTGCACGCACCTCGATCATTCAGCAGGCTCAGGCGGTAAATGGCTCATTTTGTCCTGATCGGGCATTAACGGCGGCCAGCCGCTCCGCCCGCTCGCCGCGCTCTTCCGACACCGGTGCCAGATCGTGAGCGGAGTTGCGAACCCGGCCGTTTGAGCCGAGATGTCCAAACAGCCAATCCCGCCCTCCCAACCGCTATAATGGTGTGTTTCCATTTATTATTTCGCCCCACTCGTCATGCAAGATAAATACAGCCCCTCAGAAGTCGAAACAACCGCGCAGACACACTGGAAGGCGACAGAAGCCTATAAAGCCGTCGAGAACGACCCCCGTTTCCCCAAAGGCAAGTTCTACGCGTGTTCAATGCTGCCGTATCCGTCCGGACGCCTGCACATGGGGCATGTGCGCAACTACACGATCAACGACGTGATGTATCGCTATCTGCGCATGAACGGCTACAACGTGCTGATGCCGATGGGCTGGGACGCATTCGGCATGCCGGCAGAAAACGCGGCAATGGCCAATGGCGTGCCGCCGGCGCAGTGGACCTATTCCAACATTGCCCATATGCGGCAACAAATGGAATCGATGGGACTTGCAATCGACTGGTCGCGCGAGATGACCGCATGCAAGCCGGAATATTACAAGTGGAACCAGTGGATGTTCCTGAAGATGCTTGAAAAAGGCATCATCTATCAGCGAACCGGCACCGTGAACTGGGATCCGATCGACCAGACCGTGCTCGCCAACGAACAGGTAATCGACGGGCGCGGATGGCGGTCCGGCGCGCTGATCGAGAAGCGGGAAATCCCGATGTACTACGCCCGAATAACGGACTACGCGGAAGAGCTGCTCGACCATGTCGAAAACAAGCTGCCCGGCTGGCCGGAACGCGTGCGCATAATGCAAAGCAACTGGATCGGAAAATCGACTGGCGTGCGCTTCGCCTTCCCCCATGACATTCGAGACGAAAAAGGCGATTTGGTCGGCGGCGGCAAGCTGTGGGTCTTTACGACGCGAGCCGACACTATCAAGGGCGTCACCTTTTGCGCGGTGGCGCCGGAGCACGAGCTGGCCGCTTTCGCGGCACGCTCGAACCCGGAACTGGCCGAATTCATCGCCGAATGCAAGAAAGGCAGCGTGATCGAAGCCGACATGGCGACGATGGAAAAGAAAGGCATGCCGACCGGCCTGTATGTTCGCCATCCGCTGACTAACCAATTGGTCGAAGTCTGGGTCGGCAACTACGTGCTGATCACCTATGGCGACGGCGCGGTGATGGCGGTGCCAGCGCACGACGAGCGCGACTTCGAATTCGCGCACAAATACGCGCTGCCGATCCGGCAAGTGATCGCGGTCGAGGGAAAGACCTTCATCGAAGACATTTGGCACGACTGGTACGCTGACAAGGAAAACGGCTACTGCATCAACTCGGGCCGTTTCGATGGCATGAAACATCAGGAAGCAATCGATGCGATTGCTTCTGTCTTGGCAGAAAAAGGCCTGGGCGAAAAGAAAATCACCTACCGCCTGCGCGACTGGGGCATTTCGCGCCAGCGCTACTGGGGCACGCCGATTCCTATCGTTCATTGCGCCGATTGCGGCGTGGTGCCGGTACCAGAAAAAGATCTTCCGGTCGTGCTGCCCGAAGACTGCGTTCCTGACGGCACCGGCAACCCGCTCAACCGGCACGAGAAATTCCTGAACGTCGCCTGCCCGACATGCGGCAAGCCCGCGCGGCGCGAGACCGATACCATGGATACCTTCGTAGACTCGTGCTGGTACTTCATGCGCTACTGCTCGCCCGGCAGCGACAAGGCCATGGTCGACGAGCGCAACGACTACTGGATGCCGATGGACCAATATATCGGCGGCATCGAGCACGCTGTCATGCACCTCCTGTACGCGCGCTTCTGGACCAAGGTCATGCGCGACTTCGGCCTTGTCAAATTCGACGAGCCCTTCGTCAAACTGCTGACGCAGGGCATGGTACTGAACGAGACCTATTATCGCGAAGACAAAGACGGCAGGAAGATCTGGTTCAATCCGGAGGATGTCGAGCTGAAGATCGACGATCGCGGGCGCCCTGTTTCAGCCAACCTGAAAACAGACGGCGCACCGGTGCATATCGGCGGCACTGAAAAAATGTCGAAATCAAAGAATAACGGCATCGACCCGCAGGCACAGATCGACCAGTACGGCGCCGACACCGCGCGTCTGTTCACCATGTTCGCGTCGCCGCCCGAACAGACGCTTGAATGGTCCGGCACCGGCGTCGAAGGCGCCAATCGTTTCCTGCGTCGCGTGTGGGCATATGCCTACGCCCAGTCGAAACGTGTCGCGGCGTCAGGCTCCGGCATTCCTGCCGACCTGAACGAAGCGCACAAAGCGTTGCGGCGCGAGATGTATCAGACGCTGCAGCAGGCCAACTACGACTACCAGCGCATCCAATACAACACGGTGGTATCCGCCTGCATGAAAATGCTGAATACGCTTGAAGCTGCCAAGTTCGACGATTCGGCCGCCTCCAACGCGGTTATCGCCGAAGGGCTGGCCATCTTTTTGCGCGTGCTTTATCCGGTCGCGCCGCATATCGCTCATGTGTTGTGGCAAGAGTTGGGCTACTCCAATGCGAGCGGTGAAATTCTCGATGCACCTTGGCCGCAAATAGATCCCGCCGCCCTGGAACAGGACGAAATCGAGATGGTGATTCAGGTCAACGGCAAGCTGCGCGGAAATATCCGCATTCCGAAAGGCGCAGACAAAGCCGCCATCGAAGCCGCCGCGCTGGCGAACGAAGGAGCGGCCAAGTTCGTTATCGGGACGCCGAAGAAAATTATCATCGTGCCTGGAAAACTGGTCAACATTGTTGTTTGATTCCTTGCGAAAGGGAAATAAGAGATGAAGCGCAACAACATTTTCGCCGCTGTTTTTATTCTCGCGGCCGCATTCCTGATGACGGCTTGCGGCTTTCACTTGCGCGGATCCACCGGCGACGCCGACATGTCGTTCAAGACTATTTTTGTCGGCTTTCCCGATTCTTCAACACTCGGCGTGGAACTGAAGCGCAATATCCGCAGTTCAGGCACCACCCAGGTCGTAAACGACCGGAAGCAAGCGCAGGTAATCCTGGAGTCCCTCGCTGAAACCAAGAGGAAAGTCGTGCTGTCGCTGAACAGCCAGGGGCGGGTGCGTGAATACTCGCTGTTCTATCTGGTACGATTTCAGATAAAGGACCAGAAGGGGGCCGTCTTGCTTCCGCCAACGGATATCGAGTTGAGGCGCACCCTTGCCTACAACGAAGCGCAAGCCCTGGCCAAGGAAGCCGAGGAGGCCATGTTGTACCGCGACATGCAGTCCGACCTGGTGCAGCAAATCCTGCGACGGCTCGCCGCGCTCAAGATACCTGCCTGACGGATAAAGTCATGCAACTGCGAGCGGAAGCGCTGGATGCTCATCTGGAAAAAGGCTTGTCGCCGCTTTATGTAATTTCGAGCGACGAACATCTCTTGTTGCTGGAGGCCGCCGACAAGGTTCGCGCCGCCGCGCGCTCCCAGGGATTCGGCGAACGCGAGGTAATGACTGTCGAGCGCAGCTTCAAATGGGGGCAATTGCAGGCAGCGAACAATTCGTTGTCGCTGTTTGGCGACCGCAAGCTGATAGAACTTCGCATTCCAACCGGCAGGCCGGGCAAGGAAGGGAGCAAAGCCCTGCAGAGTTATGCGTCCGAGCTGAATCCCGACAATGTCACCTTGATCACATTGCCGAAACTCGACTGGGCAACGCAAAAATCAGCTTGGGCGGGAGCCCTGCAAAAGTCGGCGGTATATATCGATATCCCGCAAGTCGAGCGACCGCAACTGCCGGCGTGGATTGCCACCCGGCTCAAGGCGCAGGGACAAAGTGCGGACGCGCAAGGCATCGAATTTATAGTCGAACGCGTTGAGGGAAACCTGCTCGCAGCGCATCAGGAAATCCGCAAGATCGGCCTATTGTATCCGGCAGGCAATCTCAGCTTCGAACAGATACGCGACACGGTGTTGAACGTTGCCCGCTATGATGTTTTCAAGCTGAACGAAGCGATGCTGGCCGGAGATGTTCCCCGACTGGTGCGGATGTTGGAGGGACTCAAAGGCGAAGGAGAGCCGCTTCCGCTGGTGCTTTGGGCGGTCACGGAGGAAATTCGCACTCTCATGAAATTGCAGGTCGGCATAGGTCAAGGCCGTCCTATGGGAATGCTTTTAAAAGACTTGCGCATCCGCGGCCCGCGCGAACGGCTGATTGAGCCGGCCCTGCGGCGGCTGCATGCAAAAACCCTGCAAGAGGCGCTGCAAGAAGCTGCTCAAATCGATAAAATCGTTAAAGGATTGCGTGCGTCGGAATTCGCCGGCGACCCTTGGGACGCCCTCCTGCATCTTGGGCTGAAGATTGCGCGGAAGTGACGCGTCCGGCAATCTGAACCTTTCATGGCATTCTGAAGCAGAATAGCCGCATGAACAATTTCTTCTTAAAAGGAGACCGCCAATGCAAGCTCCGAACCCTATCGAATCCCCCATCGTCAACGCAGATGACGCTTACGATTACGATGTGTCGTGCAGTTGCTCGGCCAGCATACCTCCGGGTTCGCGCATGCTGTTCGCGAAGCTCGCGGCCATTTCCATGTTCGTCTGTAGCGTTTTGATGTACGGGCTATATCGGCTATTGGAAAATGCAGGCTGGCTTTAAAGCCGGAGGCATAATTCCGGACGCGCAAATAAACTAGCATCGGCTCGATTTCACGTCGAACACGACGGCAATACGGCGAATGACTTCGTTCCGTTCCCCCTATGGGTGCCGCTAAAGCTCGGGTTGGATCTACCGATTCCCTATTCAGCCCCGATTAATTATTACGGCATCATTTCCACATCCGGCCGCTATTATTGCGAGGATGTGTAAAAATATGGCTGTCGGCGAAAATGGCATTCGCCCCTCCGGATAATTCCGCCGCATGTGCACTTTGTATCTCTCATAACAGACAAAACTGAAAATTTCATGGACATCAAGACCTACATGAACCAAGTCGGCAGCCAAGCGCGGCAAGCGTCTCGCATCATGGCCAAGGCTGACACATCGACCAAGAATCGCGCGCTGGCCTTGATCGCGGCTGCGATCCGGCGCGACGCGGCCATCCTGCGCGCGGCCAATGACAAGGACCTCGAGGCAGCTCGTGCGAACGGTCTGGAACCGGCGATGATAGATCGGCTCACCTTGTCCGAAAAAGGGATTGCAACCATGGCCGAGGGCTTGGAGCAGATCGTCGCGCTACCTGATCCGATAGGGGAGATTTCGGATCTGCGATACCGTCCGAGTGGTATTCAGGTCGGACAAATGCGGGTGCCGCTCGGCGTTATCGGCATCATCTATGAAGCGCGGCCGAACGTGACAGTGGATGCGGCCGGTCTTTGCATCAAGAGCGGCAATGCAACCATTCTTCGCGGCGGTTCGGAAGCAATCCATTGCAACCGGGCGCTGGCAAAACTGGTGCGCGAAGGTCTGGCCGGAGCCGGGCTGCCGGAACAAGGCGTACAGGTGGTTGAAACCACCGATCGCGCCGCTGTCGGCGAGCTGATCACCATGCCCGAATATGTCGATGTGATCGTTCCACGCGGCGGGAAAAGCCTGATTGAACGCCTGATGCGTGAATCGAAGGTACCCATGATCAAACATCTGGATGGCATTTGCCATGTTTACATTGACGACAACGCGGATATCGACAGGGCGGTAAATATCGGGTTCAACTCCAAATGCCAGCGCTACGGCACCTGCAACACCATGGAAACACTGCTGGTCGCGCGCAGCATCGCTCCCGAAATATTGCCTGAGCTGGCTGTACTTTTCGCTGCCGAAAACATCGAGTTGCGCGCCGATGAGGAATCCCGCTTGATTTTGGCGGGTTATCCCCGCCTGGTGGCGGCAACCGAGGAGGACTGGCGTACCGAGTATCTGGCGCCGATTCTCGCCATTCGAATCGTGGATGGCCTCGACCAGGCGATTGACCATATCAATACCTATTCGTCCCAGCATACTGAATCGATCGTGACCGAAGACTACAACCGCTCGCTTCGCTTTCTGCGCGAGGTCGATTCCTCATCGGTGATGGTCAACGCATCGACCCGCTTTGCTGACGGCTTCGAATACGGCCTGGGCGCGGAAATCGGCATCTCTACCGACAAGCTGCACGCACGAGGCCCGGTTGGGCTGGAAGGACTGACTTCGCTGAAATATGTCGTTTTAGGACATGGCGAAGTGCGTAAATAATATATGGCGGTTAATCCGACCAGGATTTTCTCCGAGGCTTTGCCTGCGATTGTTCACAGCTGAAGCCGACTGCATATAAAATAGCGCCGAATTACGGCATTCGCTGGAATAAACTGACCAAGCGAAGATTACAACGGACAAAAGGTTCTCCATGGCAAAAACATATTCTTACTTCTGCCCCTGCCCGCGCGGCCTCGAAGAAGCTCTCTCCGAAGAACTGCGTGAAATTGCGCAACAGGGCACGATGCTGCAAATCCATAACTCGGTGCCGGGCGGCGTGCACTGCTCAGGCGAATTGACCGACGGCTGGCGCATTAACCTGCATTCGCGCATTGCGTCGCGCGTATTACTCCGCATTGCACAGGCAGGCTACCGCAACGAGAACGACATTTACGATCTGGTTCTGGCGCAACAATGGGAGCAATGGTTCAATGTGGACCACACCATTCGCGTCGATCTGACTGCCATCAAATCACCGCTTCGCAGCCTGGATTTCACGACATTGAAGATCAAGGACGGCGTGGTCGACCGCTTCCGGGAACAAATTGGCAACCGGCCGTCAATTGACACTCGTACGCCGGACATGCGGATTTTCGGGTTCCTTGACGCGCGCAACTTCACGATTTATCTGGACATGTCGGGCGAAGCGCTATTCAAGCGCGGTTGGCGCATGGAAACCGGCGATGCGCCTTTGCGCGAAAATCTTGCGGCGGGCCTTCTGCGTGTGGCGGGCTGGAAACCCGGCACCGTGCTGTTCGACCCAATGTGCGGCTCCGGCACGATCCTGGCTGAAGCGGCGCAAATGGTAATGGGCATTCCTCCGGGAATACGACGCAGCTTCGCATTTGAAAAGTTCATCGGATTCGAACCGAAGAAATGGCTGGAGATCAAAGGCAGCTACCGGCCGAACCCGATCCCGGCCGAGCCGACCATCTTCGGCAGCGACATTTCTGGCGACATGATCGAAATGGCTCGCAATAATTTGCACGAAGCCGGCATCCTGTTCGATGTGCCGCTAAAACAAATTGAGGCGCAGGAAGTCCGTCCCCCGACCGATACGCCCGGCATCATACTTACCAATCCGCCCTATGGCGAGCGCATAGGCGTGCGCGGCGACCGCAGCATGTCCGATGATGAGGTCGCCGAGTCATTCTATGATTCATTCGGCACCACTCTTAAGCAGCGTTTTCCCGGATGGAAAGTATTTCTTTTCGCCGCCGACCTGGGCCTGCCAAAAATGCTGCGCCTTAAGGAATCACGCAAGACTCCGTTTTACAATGGGGCGATTGAATGCCGGCTGTTCCGCTTCGACATGGTGGCCGGATTCAACCGCCGCGAGGAAGCAATACCGAAAAATGTGGCCTGAGGCGGTGCTTCATTTGTAGGAAAGCATTCACCGAAAACCGCTGGCTGATGATGGATTAACCGGATACCTGGCTGTGCATTCCAGGAAAGCGCGAGCTGCTGCAATCGCCATTGTTGGCGTAACGGATTTTAGATAGCAGCCATAGCCTTTCCCTGGGATCGCCCCATGTAGAAACCTCGGGCATACCATGGCTGGACTCCATGCCTGACCCGAAAGATGCGTTTATTGCGACAATTCGAGCAGGGCCTTTTTTTGCAGTTTTTCCAATTCGACTGCAGGTAGCGGCTTTGAAAAGTAATATCCTTGAAATTCGTCGCATTTGCGGGCACGCAGAAACTCGAGCTGCTCCCTGGTCTCCACCCCTTCCGCAATCACCTTCATATTCAGGCTGTGCGCCATATTAATGATGGCAGTCGTAATAGCCGCGTCGCTCGCGTTGGTGGTTACGTCCCGAATGAAGGCAATATCAATCTTCAACTTGTCAATTGGGAATTTCCGCAAATACGCCAAGCTCGAATAGCCGGTCCCGAAGTCGTCAATTGAAATGCGAACGCCAAGCATCTTTAGTTCCTGCAAAACCTCAACCGTCTTTTTGGCATCAGCCATTAGCGAGCTTTCCGTAATTTCAATCTCCAGAAAGGTCGAGTCAATGCCGTTTTCCTTGATTGCCGAAGCAAAATATGAGGTCAAGTTTTCATCAAGAAACTGTTCCGCTGAAACGTTGATAGCTATCTTTATGGGCTCCATTCCCGATTGATCCCACTCGCGTAATTGGCGGCAGGCTGTTCTGATTACCCACTCGCCTATCGGCATGATCAGCCCGGTCTCTTCCAGCGCCGGAATAAAAAAGGCGGGCGACACGAGACCATGGCCCGGACGATTCCACCGAAGCAGCGCCTCGACACTTTTCCATTTTCCCGTATCTATCTGTATTTTCGGTTGATAGTGCAAGACAAACTCTTCATTGATGAGAGCCTTGTTCAGCGCATCTTGCAAAGCGCGCTTTGCAAGCATGTCGGCGTTCATTTCGGCAGTGTGGAATCTAAAAGCATTGCCGCCCGCCAGCTTTGCTGCATGCATGGCCGAGTCGGCATTTTTGATCAATGTATCGGCATCGGTAGCGTCGGTCGGATATACAGCGACGCCCATGCTGAGCGTCATTGATACCTCATGCCCATCCAGATCAAATGGCTGATGCAGTAGTCGCAATACTTTGTTCGCCACGATTTCCGCACCTTGCGAATGCTCCGAATTAAATAAAATCAATCCGAAGTCATCCCCGCCCAAACGTCCGACAAGATCTCGAAGCCGCAAGGCATTTATCAGACGGTGCCCTATCTGGCGCACCAATTCATCCCCTGCGGAAAAACCCAGCAAGTCGTTGACTTCCTTGAATCGGTCCAGATTGATCAGTACCACCGAGATGGTCAAATGCTGCTTCTCGGCCTGGACTATGGCGCCGTTAAGCGATTCGTAAAACATGCGCCGGTTAGGCAAGCCGGTCAATTGGTCGTAATAAGCCAGTTTTTGCAGTCGGGATTCCGCTTCTTTCCGTTCAGTGATGTCGCGCGCCACCAGTACCATGATCCAGTCATTTCCCGAACGCATCGCCTTGCGCTGTACCTCCACAGGAAAAGCTGAACCGTTTCTTCGCAGTAATTGGCTCTCGACCGCAGGCTCGCTTTTGCCGTCGATTATTTCTTCGTAGACGGCTTCCAAGTCGGATTGGCTCCCTGCCCCAATATCCGATGGCCCCAATGCTAGCAGTTCGTCTCGGCTGTAGCCGAACATGCGGCAAGCCGTATCGTTGCAATCGACGAAACGCATGCTCGCATAATCAAGCAAACAAATGGCATCGGCAGTGATATCTATAGCTGCGCGCAAGCGCTCTTCGCTTACCGCTTTCCTCTTTTTCTGCACATCAATATCCGTGCACGTGCCGATCCATTTAGTAACTTTCCCGCTCTCATCCTTTATGGGGAAAGCCCTGCTTAAATGCCAACGATAGGAATGGTCTGAGCCCCATTTCAGGCGATACTCAACTTGGTATGGCGAACCTGTCCGAATACCCTCGCTGGATACGCGGCTATAGCATTGCAAGTCATTGGGGTGCAACGCAGCAGTCCAGCCGGCCCCTTGCATTTGCTCGCGAGTGAATCCGGTATGCTCAAACCAAGCTCGGTTATAGTAATTGATCGACCCGTCAGGGTTGGCCATCCATATGATTCGAGGCATGGCACCGGCCAATGACAGGGAGCAGAGAGAATCTTCTTTTAACTCTTCATCAATCTGGCAGGAAATGTCGCAAACTAGGGTTTTACTGGTAGTCATGAATCTTGCATTCACGCATAAAATATTTCCAAGTGGCAATATTACATTATAAGTTCGAGAATATTAAAATATTGTCAGGCTGACTAGGTTATATTGTTCAGATAGTGCAGAAATTATATATTCAATCATCTGTTTTCAAATAGGGGCAGGAAAGGATTTTGGGGTTACAACTCCAGCTTGCATTGAGGACTAAACAATAGACAGCATCGATTCCGATCGGCAACTCGGAATACAACTATTGCTATCCGTTTCATATGAGCAATTAATAGCCATATAGGAGTTCTCAAGCAACCGGTTCCGCAATTTATTGCGGTTGGGTTCATAGGCTTAAACCCTATGGGGAAAAGTAAATTGAACAAATTTAGTTCGCCGAGCAGAATCTCTAAAGTCTCCCTCAGAGAACAGCAATGCATTTGCTGTCTTTCCCTTTATACCGGCACTTGATGGGCCATCTTTCAACGACCTCATCAATTAGCTCCCGCCTGCTGATCATTGGCGGCGACGACTCAACCACCTCGCTGCTGGTTAGCATACTTGAAAATATGGGCGAGATCCTATATTCGGCCGGCGGGCAGGAACTATTGTCGCTGATCCGGGACAAGAACCCCGACATCATGCTGCTCAATGCCGGGATGCGGGGCACAAGCGGAATCGACCTGTGCGCATCGCTCAGGAAAGACGAAGCATGCAGCCACATTCCGATTATTCTTGTCCTCGACGGTTCCGACACCGACAGCGAGACGCGCAGCCTGCAGGCCGGCGCAGTCGATATCATCACAAAACCGCTCAACCCGCTGGTAGTACAGGCCCGGGTCAAAGCTCATCTTTGCCCGAAAAGCAGGAATGACACATGTGAACGCCGCATGATAAACATCTACCGGGCTCTGAGCGCCGTCAACGAAGCGATGCTGCGCCTTGAATCCTCAGCTGAATTGTTCCCACTGGTTTGCAAGATCGCCGTCGAGTATGGCGGCATGCAGCATGCATGGGTCGGCGTTCCTGATTTGGACGACCGTTTTATCCCGGTAGCAAGCTACGGAAAGCTTGATGAATTTGTAGATAAAGTCACTGTTCTCTCAAAATCGGGTTCGCAAGAGGGAAGGGGGCCGGCAGGAATTGCATTCAGGGAGAGCCGGTCCGTTATTGTTAATGACGTGTCCAGCAACGAATTGACACTTCCATGGAGAGAAAAAGCGGGTGAGTATGGGATAAAGGCGATTTCCACCCACCCCATCCTGCGCACAGGCAATCCATACGCTGTATTAGTGGTATACAGCGACCAAACTGACGCATTCGGCCAAGAAATCGTTCAGCTTCTGGAAGAAATGGCTTTTAGCATCAGCTTTGCACTGGACAATTTTGATCGTGAAACAATGCGCAGAAAAAGTGAAGAGCAGTTCCATATGCTTTTTGAAAGCGCAGTCGACGGTATTTTCATAGTCGATAGCACAGGTCGCCACACTGACGTAAACGTGCGGGGAGCTCAGCTGCTCTCTTATTCAAAGGAAGAAATTCTCAATCTGGAAACGGCGGACATTGTCTCCGAGATTGAGAGGGTTCGCG
>Ga0366784_1012_pt1 | contig 42663 bp, 43 predicted proteins | sample TotcelN113001L11_FD_207063 | JGI IMG/M metagenome (GOLD analysis project Ga0366784, IMG submission 207063) | Enriched cells from coal bed in the Powder River Basin, Montana, United States - Total cells N11 rep2 HSBNCT.N11.300.1.L11 ... | reverse complement strand
GTGTATTCCGCACCGCCGCCGGTCTATTATCCGGCTCCGGCTGCCTATCCTGCGCCTGTCGTCTATTCGGCTCCTGCCTATCCCTATGCGCCGGCTCAGGTAGTGTATGTCGCCGGCAAAAGGCACCATCCTCATCATTATCGCGGCCGGCCTTGGCCGCCGGCACACCGGCACTATTATTGATAAGCCGTCTGGTTTGGTTGGTCTGGATTTTCCCTTGCGGGGCGACAGGTTCGCCCCGTTTTTTTGGCGTGGTCACTTAGCCCGTCTAACCAAACGTCTCTGCCGTCGTTGCGCCGCCTTGCCGTACCCTAGGTATTGTCTGCGGCGACGCGCCTGGCCAGAGACCGTTGCGCTGACGCTCCACTCACTTTGTTAGCCGCTCTTAGCCCGGAAGCCGGGCTGAACCATCTGCGACATCCTTCGTTTCGCGCCAGGCATGTCTTTCTGACTTGCAGGGTCACCCAGCAATATTTCTCCTCACCCAAGCACTTTCGGCATTAGGCATAAAGCTGCTTCGCAAGTTATTCGGTATCCGATTTCTTGGCATCAGGAAATATTTTCATCTATTCCTCAAGTTTTCATAAATACGTACGTTACATGTAATCCCATCCTTACATGTATGTCCGGTTATTCGTGATTATCAAGGGGCGTATGCGTTTAACCCAAAATGTTGCAGGCATCAGTTTCGAATTTATTTAATAAGGCAGATCGGTCATGGAGACATCCGAATCAACATCATTCAGCGGCTCAGCTGCAAGGCACGAGCAGGGCGCTTCCGTGCGCGAGTTTCTGGCTTTCAAGCTGGGCCGTGAGGAATACGGCATCGATATTTTGAAGGTGCAGGAGATTCGGGGGTATGAGGCAGTGACCAGGATTGCCAATGCGCCGGAGTTCATCAAGGGGCTGATCAATTTGCGCGGGATCATCGTGCCGATCGTGGACATGCGAATCAAGTTCAACCTGGGCGAGCCTGCCTACGACCAGTTCACGGTCGTCATCATCCTGAACATATCGGGCAAGACGGTGGGCATGGTGGTTGACTCCGTCTCGGACGTGACGTCCTTGCTGCCTGAACAGATCAAGCCCGCGCCTGAGATGGGCACGGCGTTGGATACCGATTACCTGATCGGGCTGGGCACGCTCGACGAACGCATGCTCATCCTGGTCGACATCGACAAGCTCATGTCCTCGGCCGACATGGGATTGATCGAAAAAATGGTCGCGTGAGCCGTCAAAGCAGCAAGAATTTAACCGAAGGAGCAAATCAATGAAAAATATGAAGATCGGTGTGCGGTTATATATAGGCTTTATCGCCATCCTGGTACTGCTGATTGGCATTGCCACCGTCGGGCTGGTGAGTATGAGCAAGATCCAGGCAGAGCTCGACAAGATCGTCAACGAAAACGTCTACAAGACCAAGCTTTATAACGACATGTCCAGTTCGGTTCACATCGTCGCCCGGGTCTCGCGCACCCTCGTCATCCTGACAGACGAGGCCGCGATGCAGGCCGAGAAAAAGAAAATTGATGAGGCGCGTCTCGCTTACGACAATGCATGGGAAGCCGTGAACAAGGTACCCACTAGCGAAAAGGGCTTGAGCATACGGGCGCGGATTGTGGAAGCACGGCAAGCGGCGCGCACGGTGAACGACAAGGTAATCGAATTAGCGTTGGCCAACAAGAATGAGGCAGCTGCCACCGTACTGGTCAAGGAGTCGATACCGGCCAACGAAAAATGGCAAAAGGCGCTGCAAGAGGGGATCAGCTTCCAGGATGATGCCAACAAGAAACAGATTGCCGAAGCTCACGCTAATTACCAGTCTACCCGCCTGATCATTGTGGTGCTGTCGCTGATCGCCTTGGCATCCGGTATGGTGATTGCGTGGCTGATTACCCGATCAATCACGGGCCCTTTACGCGATGCTGTAGGAATCGCACAGACGGTAGCCTCGGGCGACTTGACCAGCCGCATCGAGGTGCGCTCCAAGGACGAGACCGGGCAGTTGATGCAGGCCTTGAAGAACATGAACGAGAGCTTAGTCTCCATCGTGGGCCAAGTGCGCACCGGCACCGATACCATTGCCACGGCCTCGGCCCAGATCGCCTCGGGCAACCAGGACCTGTCCTCGCGCACCGAACAGCAGGCATCGTCGCTGGAAGAGACAGCTTCTTCCATGGAAGAGCTGACCTCCACCGTGCGCCAGAACGCCGACAACGCCCGCCAGGCCAATCAATTGGCGGTCACGGCCTCTGACATTGCCGTCAAGGGCGGCACGGTCGTCAGCCAGGTGGTCGACACCATGGATGCGATCAATACGTCCTCGAAAAAGATCGTCGACATCATTTCCGTGATCGACGGCATCGCGTTTCAGACCAATATCCTGGCACTGAACGCCGCGGTCGAAGCCGCAAGAGCGGGGGAACAGGGCCGGGGCTTTGCGGTAGTGGCCGCCGAAGTCAGAAACCTGGCGCAGCGCAGTGCGTCGGCAGCGCGCGAGATCAAGGGCCTGATCGATGATTCGGTCGAGAAGGTGGAGTCCGGCTCCAAGCTGGTGGCGGATGCGGGTACGACGATGCAAGAGATTGTCGGATCGATTCAGCGGGTGACGGACATCATGGGCGAGATCACGGCCGCCAGCGTCGAGCAGAGCGACGGCATCGAGCAGGTGAATCAGGCGGTCGCGCAAATGGACCAGGTCACGCAGCAGAATGCGGCCTTGGTGGAAGAAGCCGCGGCTGCAGCGGAAAGCCTGCAGGATCAAGCGAGGAACCTGGTGGACGTCGTGTCCGTGTTCCGAACGGGCCAAGGGCAGGCGGCAGGCGCATCAACATCAACCGGGGTCGCGCTGTCAGCCAGGAAAGCGGCTGTGCCGACTCAGGTAAAGTCCATGCCTAAACCAGCCCAGCAAGCCATGGCCGCGCCGAGAAGGCAGATCGCCAGCGTCAGCGGCACCTCCGGAGACGACTGGGAAGAGTTCTGATCAGCAGAGGTGTGTGCGGGCCGGCTGAGTCCGGCTCGCGTCTGCTCATCGGCAGGTGCTGTTGCCAAATACACGGCCATCGTGCGGCATTCCGTATCTTCAGGCTTTCCTTTAAGCAATTTCGGCTAATATGCAACACCGCCGGCATTTGTGAAATACATCGACCCCGTATAAGCCTGGACGTTCAGTATGGGGTGGCCAGGGAGCACGTGCGCACCGGCATCGGGCGTGAAATGCTCGACATCGCATCCGTGCGGATGCCGGCAGCATGCCGGGGCATGAGAAGCCAAGTAAACGGAATGTCAATTCCACGCGCCTGATCGGACTGGCTTGACCGGGATGCTCAAAGCCGTGACGATGTTGCACTCTATTTTTAATCGTGACAGGCATGACATTGAAATCCGCATCTTTCCGCAGAACTCATTTGCCTGCCATGCTGGCCTGCGCTGTCATGTGCGTCTGCCTTGCCGCTACCGCGCTCCTGTGGCGCACGGGCATGCAGGCGGCGCATGAAGATCTTAGAATGGAATTCGACTTCCGCGCGCGTGAGGCGGCGGAACGCATCGACCAGCGCTTGCGGGTATATGCTCAGGTGCTGCGCGGCGCTCAGGGTATGCTCTCCGTCAGCGGCATGCCGGATCGCAGCAAGTTCAGCGCCTACGCCAAAGCGCTGCGCATCGAGGAAAACTATCCTGGTATTCAAGGCATAGGCATCGCGCTTGTTATTCCGCCGGGCAGTCGCGCGTCCCATATTCAGGCCATGCGCAGGCTGGGCTTCCATTCCTACACCGTGTTGCCCGAAGGTGAGCGCGAGACGCTGACTTCGATCGTCCAACTGGAGCCGTTTTCGGGCCGTAACCTGCGCGCCTTCGGCTTCGACATGTTTTCCGAGCCCGTACGGCGCACGGCGATGGAAAGAGCCCGTGACACCGACACGCCCAGCATTTCCGGCAAGGTCAGACTGATGCAGGAGACCGAGCGCGACGGCCAGAACGGTTTTCTGATGTATCTGCCCATTTATCAGGATGGCGCGGCGCCCGTATCATTGCAAGCAAGGCGTGCCGATATTGTCGGCTGGGTTTACATGCCCTTCCGCATGAACGACCTGATGACTAAGATCGGCGGCGAGCGCGGATATGATATCGGCTTCGAGGTTTATGATGGCAGCGACACGACGGCCGACGCCCTGATGTACGACAGCGACACGGAGCCGCTCAGCATTCGGTCCGACATTCCGCTGTTCAAATCGGTGCAGCGGCTCGACGTGGCAGGACATTCGTGGACGGTGGCTATCTATTCCCGGCCCGGCCTGGAAACGCGCGGTCACGATGGCAAGCCAAGTGCCATCGCGGTGCTGGGAGTAGCGCTGAGCCTGCTGCTTTCCATGCTGACGTGGCTGCTGGCGAGCGGACGCGCGCGGGCGCTGGCGCTGGCGGCGCGAATGACCAGGGAATTCAAGGAAAGCGAACAAGTACTCAAGTTCGCAATCGAGGGCTCCGGCGACGGTATATGGGACTGGAATGTGGACAGCGGACAGGTACACTTTTCCCGGCGCTGGAAAGAAATGCTGGGCTATGCCGACAAAGAAATCGCCGATCATGTCGACGAATGGAAAACGCGCATTCACCCTGACGATCTGACTCCCACCATGTCCGACCTGGAAACATACTTCAGGGGCGAATCGGACATTTATGCCAGCGAGCATCGACTGCGCTGCAAGGACGGCGGCTGGAAATGGATACTCGACCGCGGCACCGTCGTCAGCCGCACAGCAGACGGGCGACCGCTGCGCATGGTGGGCACGCACACCGATATCACGCTCCAGCGGCAGGCGGACGAACGCGAGCGCGTACTGAAGAACGTTTACACTGCCCTGTCAGAGATCAACGAAGCCATCATGCACAGGAAAAGAGAAAGCGATCTCTTTTCCGATCTGTGCCGAATCGCGGTTGAGTACGGCTGCTTGCCTCTGGCTTGGGTCGGCATTCCCGAGGCGGACGGCAGGCTTGAGCCCGTTGCCAGTCACGGTGGAATCAGGGATTTCCTGGACGGTTTGTTTGTTACAGTGAAGCCGGGCACGCCAGAAGGCGAAGGGCCGGCAGGGCAGGCTTATCGCAAAGGGCATCCAGTCGTGTTTGACAACATCGAACAGGATGCGCTGGTCGCGCCGTGGCGCGCCAAGGGAATGCAGTACGGCTTGACGGCTGGCGCGGCGTTCCCGATCAGGCGCGCTGACCGCTCCTATGCAGTGCTGGTCGTCTACAGTAGCCGGGTGGGCGCATTTAATGCGGAAATAGTGCAGCTTCTGGAACGCATGGCGGGCAACGTCAGTTTTGCGCTGAACAACCTGGATCGCGAAGCGGCCCGCCGACGGCGCGAAGACGAAATCAGGGTGCTGTTCGAAAATGCCAGCGACGGTATCTTCATCGCCGACCGCAACGGCCGATACCTGGATGTCAACCGTCGCGGCGCTCTGATGATGGGCTATGAGAAGCAGGAGGTGCTGGAACGTCGGATTGCAGACCTTGTTGCTCCGCATCAGTGCGCGCGCATTCCAGGCGAGCTGGCCGAAATGGGCGATTCATCACAAGTCAGTGAGTGGTTGTTCGAGCGCAAGGACGGCTCCGCATTTCCCGGCGAAGTCAGCGCGCAACTGCTGCCAGACGGGCGCATTATCGGCATCGTGCGCGACATCACGGTACGCAAGCAGGCTGAGGAAGAACTGAAGCTGGCGGCGATGGTGTTTCGCAGTGCCGGTGAAGCCATGACGGTAACCGATGCCGATGCCAACATCATCGCCGTCAACCCGGCGTTCACCCGGCTGACCGGCTACGCGCAAGAAGAAGCGATCGGCCGGAATCCGCGTTTTCTCCAGTCGGGCCGGCATGATGAGCCTTTCTATCGGCAAATGTGGGAGTCAATCACGGCTGTCGGCGGCTGGCAAGGAGAAATCTGGAACCGGCGCAAGGACGGCAGCATCTACCCGGAGCGGCTCAGCATCAACACGGTACACAACGACGACGGCACCGTGAAGCGTTACGTCGCCATGTTCCAGGACATAACGCAAGAAAAGCAGGCCGAAGAAACCATACGCGCCCTGTCGGCCAACCACATCGAGGTGCGTGAACAAGAAGGCAAGCGCATTGCCCGCGAAATTCACGATGACTTGGGCCAGCGCCTGACGCTGCTGCGCATGGACCTGCTGACGCTGCCGAAAACCCTGGGGGCATCTCTCCCCGACGAAGCGATGCTGCGCATGCGCACTTCGATTGACGACTGCATCCGTATTGCTCGCAATATTGTGGCGGAGCTGCGCCCGGCCGTACTGGACATTGGTATTGTGCCAGCGATCGAATGGCTGCTCGACGATTTCGAGGCCAGGACCGGCATAGACTGCCTGTTCCACAATCTGATCGACGGCGAACTGATCCTCAACGAACAGCAGGCTACCGGTATTTTCCGCATCGTGCAGGAATCGCTGGCGAATGTGGCCAAGCACGCGCGCGCGACCCAGGTGGAAGTGAATTTTGAAACCGATGATGGCTGCCTATGCGTCAAAATCGCAGATAATGGCGTCGGTTTTGAGCCCGAGCAGCCGGTGAGGCGCGATGCCTACGGGCTGACCGGCATGCGCGAGCGGGCAGCCATGCTGGGCGGCAGGCTCGGCATCAGCGCTCGTCCCGGAAATGGCGTCCAGCTGCAAGTGCGCATTCCCCTCGCTGCCCCGATTACAACAATTTCATGAAAGCGTACGGATGACTCGAATTTTCATCGCCGACGACCACGCCATGATGCGCGAAGGTATACGCCGAATCATCAGCGGCGCTAGTGACTTGTCCGTGGTGGCCGAAGCCGTGGACGGCAAGCAGGTATTGCAGGACATTGGAAGTGTCGAATGCGACTTGTTGCTTCTGGACATGACCATGCCCGGCATCAGCGGCATCGACCTGATCCGGGAAGTGCGCAAGCTGCGCCCGCCGCTTCCCATTTTGATTCTGAGCATGCACAACACCGGCAAGATCGTTTCTTCCGCTCTACGGGCCGGGGCCAACGGCTACCTCACCAAAGATGCGGACCCGCAATATCTGGTCGACATCATCCGCAAGGTAGCGCAGGGTGGACGTCACGTCGATCCCATGATCGCCGCCGAAATCGTGTTCGAGGTTTCGGACGGGAAGCAGCCGCATGAATCCCTGTCCGACCGCGAAAGCCAGATATTCCGGCTGATCGTCGGCGGCAAAACCATCAACCAGATAGCCGAGTCGCTCGCGATCAACGCCAAGACCGTCAGCACCTATAAGCGCCGCATTATGGAAAAAATGAAGGCCGACAGCACCGTCGACCTGGTGCGATACGCGATCGAACATCATCTGATCGACCAACAGTAGCCGTTCGCGGCCCAAGAATGATTGGCAAACGCATGCCGAGCGGGGCGGGCCCGCATTCGTCTTGTGCAGCCGATTCTGCATCTCAAGGCGTTGAATTTGCAGTCTGACCTTAAGCGCGACAAAGCAGCCGATCCCGGCGCCAACGCCCAACATAAACGATGAGTCGGGCTTGTAGCCTGACGCTGTTTTGGCCGTGGCCGCATGGGAGGCGCGCCAGCGCTGCACCTGGTTCAGGTAAGCGGCCTGAATACCCGGCCCATTCATGCGTTTGCATTACGCGGCTCGCCACATCAGAACCGGCATAAATCTCTGCGGCAAAACAGTGGCGTGCGTGCAAAATTTTTGCACATAAATAAGAATGGTTCTCATTCGCTTGGTATAATGTAGAAAAATAGAAACCTTGCGTGGTTATTACAATGTCCAAAAATCCCGATACCCAGCTTGCACCGCTGCAAGTGCGCAACCTTTCTCAGCTCGGCAAAGGGGAAAGTGCGATCGTGATCGGCCTGGCGGAAACGGTCGATGCGGAGCAGGGCGCCATTCGCGCGCGACTGCTGGAGCTTGGCTTCGCGCCGGGCGAGCGTTTGCGCGTGGTGGCGACCTCTTTCCCCGGTGGCGATCCGATGGCGGTACGCATCGGCAACACCATGTTCGCACTGCGCCGACGCGAAGCGGAGATGATTCATGTCATGCTGTGACCCCGTCGCAAGTCCGGTTGCCGCATTCTCGGCCGCTGGCCGTGTGGTGACGCTGGCGCTGGTCGGCAATCCCAATTGCGGCAAGACCGCGCTCTTCAACCGCCTGACCGGCGCGCGCCAGAAGGTGGCGAACTACGCCGGCGTCACGGTCGAGCGCAAGGAAGGGCTGTTTCATTCCGCCGGCGGACGCGATTTCAAGGTAATCGATCTGCCGGGCGCTTACAGCCTGAACCCGCTGACGCCGGACGAGGCGATCACGCGCGACGTGCTCATGGGCGAGCGCGAGGACGAAGCCGCGCCCGACATTGTGGTGCTGGTGGTCGATGCGACCAACCTGCGCCGCAACCTGCGCATCGTGCTGGAAGTGGCGCGCCTGAAGCGTCCGGCGGTACTGGCGCTGAACATGATGGACGTGGCGGCCCGGCGCGGCTTGCAAATCGACATCAAGCGCCTCGAACAGGAAATCGGTATGCCTGTGGTCGAGACCGTCGCCATCCGCGCCCGCGGCAGCGATGCGCTGGTGGAGCGGCTGGAAGCCATGGCCAACAGCGTCGAGGCGAGCGAATACAACGGTTCCGGCACCGACGACTGCGCCGTAACGCAGGAGGAGATCGTACGTATTCTGGGCGCGGTCGTGATTCAGGATGCGCGCGAAAACACCTTCGGCGACCGGCTCGACCGCATCGTGCTGCATCCCGTGCTGGGATATATAGTGCTGGCGGCGATCCTGTTCACCATCTTCCAGGCGGTGTTTTCCTGGTCCAAGCTGCCGACCGACGTGCTGAAGGACGGCGTCACCGCCTTCGGCGCGCTGACGGGCGCATGGCTGCCGGAAGGCGTGCTGCGCAGCCTGATCGTGGACGGCATCATTGCCGGCGTGGGCAGCGTGGTTGTGTTCCTGCCGCAGATCCTGATCCTGTTCTTCTTCATCCTGGTGCTGGAGGAATCCGGCTACCTGCCGCGTGCCGCCTTCATGCTGGATCGCATGATGGGCAGCGTCGGCCTGTCGGGGCGCGCCTTCATTCCGCTGCTTTCCTCCTTCGCCTGCGCCGTCCCCGGCATCATGGCGACACGCACCATACAGAACCCACGCGACCGGCTGGCGACCATCATGATCGCGCCGCTGATGACCTGCTCGGCGCGGCTGCCGGTGTATGCGCTGGTGATCGGCGCCTTCATCCCCGAAACCGATGTCGGCATCTTCAACCTGCAGGGACTGGTGCTGTTCGCGCTCTATCTGGCCGGGATCTTCTCGGCGATGAGTGTCGCCTGGGTCATCAAGCGTGTCCACGGCAAGAGCCGCTACCTGCCGCTGATGCTGGAACTGCCTGATTATCACTGGCCCAATGTTTATAGTCTGGCGCTCGGCTTGTGGGAGCGTGCGCGCATCTTCCTGACGCGTGTCGGCACCATTATCCTGTCGCTGATGATTGTGATGTGGTTCCTGTCCACCTTCCCCGGTGCGCCCGAGGGCGCGACCGAACCGGCGATCATGTACAGCTTCGCCGGCCGCCTGGGCCAGATGCTGCAAGCGGTGGTCGAGCCGGTCGGCTTCAACTGGCAAATTGCGATCGCCCTGGTGCCCGGGCTGGCCGCGCGCGAAGTCGCGGTTGGCGCGCTCGGCACGGTGTACGCCCTGTCGGCTACTGGCGACGACGTCTCGGTCGCGCTGACGCCCATGATTGCGGAAACCTGGAGCCTGGCGACCGCTTTCTCGCTGCTGGCGTGGTACGTGTTCGCGCCGCAGTGCATTTCGACCCTGGCGATGGTGCGGCGCGAGACCAATTCATGGAAGCCGGCCATTACCATGGCGGCCTACATGTTTGCGCTGGCCTACGCGGCGTCGTTCGTCACCTACCGCGTCGCGCTCATGCTGGGCGGAGGGGCGTGATGCAGCATGTGCTGGTTGCGCTGATCGTCCTCTTGGCCGTTGCGGCAGTCGCACGGCGCTATGCGCCACCGGCATGGCGGTCGGCCTTCAAGGGTTTTGCCGCAAAGGGCGCGAGAAAACTCGACTGGCACGCGCTCGCCGAGCGGCTGGAGGCGCCGCCCCCTGCCGTTTCGGATTGCGGCACAGGCGGCTGCTCGGCCTGCTCCGGCTGTGATCTGTCGCCCAAGACTGCCTCATCAGGGGAATTCACGATCGTCATTCAGCGCCCCGGACGCTCCTGAGTAAAGGTTTAGGGGGTATACGGAAAAACGGGCCATTAGCGCCTGATTTTGCGAGTGCTTCTAAAAATACATGCGGGAGTATGATTTTGCCTGAAATGAGGTCAAAAACAGAAAGCGCGCCAGTTTAGCCGCCATTCTCCCACTTTCGATGTGGGAGTGACTTGATTCCAAAGCTGGGGCGGAGCACGCGTCGTCGTTCCGGGCAGGTCGAGGCCCAGCGTTTCAGCACCCATCCAGACGAATACTGCCGCGCAGCGCTAAAGCACGGCCAGCCATACCGACAATGACGCGACCGAGCCGAAGGTCGACCACAGGATGGTGCGCGAGGCGATCGCCTCGCCGCGCCGGTACAGTTCCGCCAGCATGAAAGGGCCGGTGCCGGTCGGCAGGGCCGACAGCAGCACGGCGGACTTGGCCCACAATTCCGGCATGTCGAACACCCGATACGCCAGCCACCACGCCAGCAGCGGCTGCAGCACCAGCTTCAGCAGCACCAGCATGACAGAAACCGGCACATCGGTCTTTTCCTGCTTGGCCGCCAGAAAGAGCCCAATGGCAACCAGCGCCGCCGGGCTGGCCGCGCCGCCCAGCAGCTTGATCGATTGCGCCACGCCATAAGGCAGTTGCCAGCCGCTCGCGGCGACGGCAACGGCGAACAGGGGCGCCAGGATCAGCGGGTTCTTTGCCAGCGACCGGATTACGTTGACCAGCGTCGCCGCAAGGCTTCTGCCGCCCTGCGTGCCGGCTTCCAGCAGCACGATGGAAAAGGCGAAGTTGAGTGATACCGTCAAGATGGCGCCGACGATGGCGGGTGCAAGCTTATCCGCGCCAAAGGTCAGCGCGCACAGCGGCAGGCCGATATAGCCGGTGTTGGCGTAGGACGCAGCGGTGCATTCCACCGCCGCTTCCGCCAGCTTTTTCGTCTGCAGCCAGCGCCAGGCCAGCACGCCGAAGAAAATGAGCGCGACCGCCAGTTCGAACGCCAGCAGGAAGCCCGGTTGCCACAGCGTCGAGAGCGGGTTGCTGACCATGATGTCGATGGTCAGCGCCGGCAGCGCCAGGTAGACCACGAAGCGGTTCAGCTCGGTACTCGACGCCGCGCCCATGACGTTCAGGCGCCGCAGGGCGTAGCCGGCGAAGATCAGAGCAAAGACCGGCAGGACGATGTTGACAATGGCGAGCATGGCGGCCTCAGGTCTGGCTGCGAACGACAGCGCCGTGGTAGACGGCGCAGAATTCGGGCGGCATGCGCGTGGGGCGGCCGCTGGAGAGTTCGATGCAGACCACGTCCCAGCGCCCGTAAAGCAGCGTTGCCCCGTCGCGCGGTCGAACCAGCTGAAAGCGGCGTTCCATGGCGAGCTTGCCGTCGGTTGCCGTGATCCACGTGCCCAGCTCCAGCGCATCGCCCAGCCGTGCCGGCAGCCGATAATCGTATTCGCCGCGCCGGATCGCCATGGCACGGTTCAGCCGGCGGTAGTCGGCCAGCGTCAGACCCAGGTTTGCGGAATGCGCCCAGCCGGCGCGTTCGCACCAGTGCACGTAGACGGCGTTGTTGACATGGTTCAGCCCGTCGATGTCCTCGGGCAAGGGGGCGAGGGGCAGGATGAAAGGGTCGGGATGATCCCATGCAACAGGAAGGGTAGCGGGCGTGTCGGGCATGATGAGTCGGTCGGCGGGCGCGGACATCCGGCCCAAGCCGATAGTGTAGCGCGCCGAATGCGCCTGTCTACCCGGCACAGGCCGCTATGATCCTGCCACGGCAGGATCTCACTCGGCAAAGGTAACGGTCAGGCCCTCGATCTGCAAGCCGCCGGAAAAGGCGGTCTGCCACGTCTGCCCGGGGGCGACAGGGTAGGAATAGGTCCAGGAGCCGGTGGTCACGATCTCGCCCGCGGACAGCGGCGGGAACTGCTTTTGCTCCAGCAGCAGCCGATGCAAAAGCCAGAGCGCGTGCAGCGGCCCGTTAAGCGTTTCGCTGCCAAAGCCGGCTGCCAGAATGCTGCCGTCGCACGACAAGGACACGCTCGCGCTCGCCATCATCAGCGGCAGGCTGAGGCGGCTGGCTTCGGACAGGATGCGCGGCTCACCGATCAGCAGGGCACCATGCAGCCCGAACGCGGCGGCCACATCGACGGCTTCCAGGCGGCGATCGGGATAGACGCTGCTGGTGAGTTCGATGCCGTGCGCCATCCATTCGATGCAGGTCGAAAGCGCCTCGGGCGTGGCGTCGAGCGGCGGCGCGGACTTCAGCTTGAACACGATCTCTGGCTCGATGCGCGGCATCACCAGCCCCTTCAAGCTGAAGGCGATCAGGTTGTCCTCGGCGTCATGCACGGTACTGTCGTAAACGTGCGACCAGACAGGATCGGAGAGGGGCCGCCCCTTTTCGGTGGCCTGACGGATGGTGTTGCTGGCAAAGCCTATCTTGCGGCCGACCGGATTTTCACCGTCGGCAATGCGCAGGTCGAGTATGCGGCGCGCGATGCCATAGCCTTCGTCCAGCGTCAGGGGGTAGCGCGAGGAAAGCGGGGGAATTGTCCTGCCTTCGGCGCGCGCGTCCAGCAGCTGGTGCGCGTAGCGGTCGATCTGGGTGGACATCAGCATGAAAACCTCGCGCGGTTAGGCCGGCCTGATCAAAAGAGGCCAGCCGGTTGCGTTAACGGCTTCACTTTACGCATGCCGGTTTGGACGGGATTGCGCAATCTCAACCGGTCAAGTGGATTGTATGGCAAGTCGGCATGCGCAGCCGGGTTTCAGCGGACAAACCAACGGTTGAGCGTGGATTGCCGCGCGATAGCGCATGTGCAGCGTTGCAGTATACTCTGCCGGGTATATTGGAGCCGCGCCGTATTTTCAGGCGCTGTAGTGCGTTTTTAAGACATGCCCCCTCTTAAACTACCGGGAGGCGCTTAATCGGCGTGCTTGCCGGCCCAATCCTTGGCGAACTGCCAGGCGGTGCGGCCGGAACGCGAACCGCGCTGCAGCGCCCATTGCAGTGCCTCGGTGCGCGATTGTTCCGCATGCCCGCTTTCGCAGCCGAAGGCCCGCAGCCAGTGCGCCACGATGGCCAGATAATCATCCTGGCTGAACGGATAGAAAGACAGCCACAAGCCGAAACGGTCGGAAAGCGAGATCTTTTCGTCGACGGTTTCGCCGGGATGCAGGTCGCCGGCGGGGTCGCGGCTGAGCTCCAGGTTGTCCGCCATGCGTTCTGGCATGAGGTGGCGCCGGTTGGACGTGGCGTAGATCAGCACGTTTTCCGCCTGTGCCGCAGCGCTGCCGTCCAGCGCGACCTTAAGCGCCTTGTAGCCCGGGTCGCCCTGCTCGAACGACAGATCGTCGCAGTAGAAGATGAAGCGTTCCGGCCGATCGGCGACCAGGTCGACGATGTCGCTCAAGTCGGCCAGGTCGTGCCGGTCGATCTCGATCAGGCGCAGGCCTTCCTCGGCATAGCGGTTGAGACAGGCGCGGATCAGCGATGACTTGCCGGTGCCGCGTGCCCCGGTGAGAAGCACATTGTTGGCGGGGCGACCCTGCAGAAATTGCAGCGTGTTTTGCTCGATCAGTGTTTTCTGGCGCTCGACATGGAACAGGTCTTCCAGCCTGACCTGCGACAGTCGCGCAATCGGTTGCAGCCAGCCCTTGGCGGCCTGCCTGCGCCAGCGAAAGGCGATCGCCCCGTTGAGGTCGGTCTGCGGCGGAGTGGGCGGGACCATGGATTCCAGGCGCGTCAGCAGCGCCTCGGCGCGCGCGATGAAGCTGTCGATGATGATGGAACTGTGCAGTGACATGGTTCGGACAGGTTAGCAGGGAGAGCCGCTGATGTGCTCGTTTACGAACTCCGCGCTGAAAGCTTGCCCCCCGCGGGAGGCAAGCTTCGCGGCAATCGGCGGTTAGGAGCGATAGTCGGCGTTGATCGACACGTAATCGTGCGAAAAGTCGCACGTCCAGACGGTGGCGGACGCATCACCGCGCGCCAGCGTGATGCGCACCGCGATTTCGCTCTGCTTCATGACTCGCTGGCCGTCTTCTTCGCGGTAGTCCGGGTTGCGCCCGCCGTTCTTGGCAACCCAGACGTCGTCCAGGTACAGGTTCAGCCTGGCGGTATCGAGGTCGTCCACTCCGGCGTAGCCGACCGCAGCCAGAATCCGGCCGAGGTTGGGGTCGGAGGCGTAGAACGCGGTCTTGACCAGCGGTGAATGCGCCACCGAATAGGCGATTCGGCGGCATTCGTCGACGTTCGTGCCTTGCTCGACCGTGATTGCCATGAACTTGGTCGCGCCTTCGCCGTCGCGCACGATCTTGTGCGCCAGTTCCTGCGACAAATCGTTCACGGCGGCGGCCAGTTCGGCGTAAGCGCCGGATTCGGCGTCGGTGATGCCGAGGTCGACCATGCCGGTTGCGATCAACATGAATGAATCATTTGTAGAGGTGTCGCCATCGATGGTGATGCAGTTGAACGACTGGTCGGCGGCTTCCTTGACCATGCGCTCCAGAAGCGCCTGCGGCACGCTGGCATCGGTTGCGACATAGCCGAGCATGGTTGCCATGTTGGGCTTGATCATGCCGGCGCCCTTGCTGATGCCGGTCATGGTCACCGTCTTGCCGGCGATCGTAATCGTGCGCGACGCCGCCTTCGGGATGGTGTCGGTCGTCATGATGGCCTCAGCGGCGCTCATCCAGTTGTCTTCCTTCAGGTCCGCGATGGCGGCGGGCAGGCCGGCGACGATGCGTTCCACCGGCAGCGGCTCCAGGATGACGCCGGTCGAGTACGGCAGCACCTGCGACGGGTCGCAGTCAAGCAGGCCGGCCAGTCCGGCGCACGTCGCAATCGCGTCACGCAGGCCCGGCTCGCCCGTGCCTGCGTTGGCGCAGCCGGTGTTGACCAACAGCGCTCGAATCGGTTGGCCGCCGGCGCGCACTTGTTCCAGGTGGCTCTGGCACACCAGCACCGGGGCGGCGCAGAAGCGGTTTTGCGTGAAGACGCCGGCGACGGTGGCGGACGGCGCAAGCTTCATCACCAGCACGTCCTTGCGGTCGGGCTTGCGTACGTGAGCCTTGGCGATGCCTAGCTGGATGCCGGGGACGGGCTTCAGTTCGGCGGGATTCGGAGGGGTAAGGTTGACGGCCATAGCGGGTCGCTCCGGTACAAACGGTTGGGGGCAAAAAGAAAGGCGCGAGGAATCGCGCCTTTCGACATCACTTCATCACTTCAGCGAGCCGTGGCACTGCTTGTATTTCTTGCCGCTTCCGCAGGGGCAGGCGTCGTTGCGCCCGACCTTGGGCACGGCGTTGACCAAGGGCTGCTGCTTCTTCTCGGGTTCGCCTGCATTCGGGTTCAGCAGTTCTTCCGGGTCGGCGTCGGGCTGCGCTTCGGCCTTCTGATAGTGAATATTGGTCACTTGCGGCTGCGCCAGCTGTTCCTCGGCGGCCTCGACTTCCTCGCGTGAGCGGATGCGCACCATCATCAGCGTGCGGGTGACATCGTTCTTGATCAGTTCCAGCATCTGGCTGAACAGCTCGAACGCCTCGCGCTTGTATTCCTGCTTCGGGTTCTTTTGCGCATAGCCGCGCAGGTGGATGCCCTGACGCAGATGGTCGAGCGCGGCCAGGTGTTCGCGCCAGTGGCTGTCCACGCTTTGCAGCATCACGCTGCGCTCGAAGCCGGCAAACGATTCCTTGCCGACCAGGTCGATCTTGGCCTGGTAGGACTCATCCGCCGCGCGAAGAATGCGATCGAGGAGTTCCTCGTCGGTCAGGTTGGTTTCGGTTTCCGTCATCTGGACCAGCGGCACGTCGAGCTGCCATTCCATTTCCAGCTCACGCTGCAATCCGGCGATGTTCCACTGTTCCTCGACCGAATCTTGCGGCACAAACTGGTGGAACATGTCGGTGAAAACCCCATGCCTGAGCGACGTGATCAGGTCGGTAATGTCCTTCGATTCGAGCAGGTCGTTGCGCTGCTGGTAGATCACCTTGCGCTGTTCGTTCGCGACGTCGTCGTATTCGAGCAACTGCTTGCGAATGTCGAAGTTACGCGCCTCCACCTTGCGCTGGGCGGATTCGATCGAACGCGTGACGATGCCGGCCTCGATCGGCTCGCCTTCGGGCATCTTCAGGCGTTCCATGATGGCGCGTACGCGGTCGCCGGCGAAGATGCGCAAGAGCGGATCATCCAGCGACAGGTAGAAGCGCGACGCACCGGGGTCGCCCTGGCGCGCGGAACGGCCGCGCAGCTGATTGTCGACGCGGCGGGATTCGTGGCGTTCGGTACCCATGATGTGCAGTCCGCCCACCTTGACCACATGATCGTGCAGAGATTGCCATTCGTCGCGCAACTGCTTGGCGCGCGCCTGCTTTTCCTCGTCCGACAGCGATTCGTCGGCTTCGACGAACTGGATCTGTTTTTCAACATTGCCCCCCAACACGATGTCGGTGCCGCGGCCGGCCATGTTCGTGGCGATGGTGATCATGCCGGGGCGCCCGGCCTGGGCGACGATCTCGGCCTCGCGCGCATGCTGCTTGGCGTTCAGCACGTTATGCGGCAGCCCGCCCTTGGTCAGGACGGCCGAGATGACTTCCGAATTCTCGATCGAGGTGGTGCCGACCAGCACCGGCTGGCCGCGCTCGTAGCAATCACGGATGTCGCGCAGCATGGCTGCGTATTTTTCATCGGCGTTCTTGTAGACCTGATCCTGGCGGTCGGCACGCTGATTGGGCCGGTTTGGCGGCATGACGACGGTTTCCAGGCCGTAGATTTCCTGGAACTCGTAGGCTTCCGTGTCGGCCGTGCCGGTCATGCCGGCCAGCTTGTCGTACATGCGGAAATAGTTCTGGAAGGTGATCGACGCCAGCGTCTGGTTCTCGTTCTGGATGGCCACGCCTTCCTTGGCTTCGACCGCCTGGTGCAGGCCGTCCGACCAGCGCCGGCCGCTCATCAGTCGGCCGGTGAACTCATCCACGATTACGACCTCGCCCTCCTGCACCACGTAATGCTGGTCGCGGTGGAACAGGGTGTGCGCGCGTAGTGCGGCGTACAAGTGGTGAATCAGCGTGATGTTGGCCGCGTCGTAGAGCGAGGCGCCTTCCGGCAGCAGGCCCATCTGCGCCAGGATACGCTCGGCCTTTTCATGCCCGGCTTCGGTCAGCAGCACCTGGTGCGCCTTCTCGTCTTTGACGTAGTCGCCCGGCACTTCGATCTGGCCCTTGCCGTCGGGCGTTTCCTCACCGATCTGCTCGGTCAGAAGCCCGGGCACCTGGTTGATCTTGTTGTACAGCTCGGTATTGTTCTCCGCCTGGCCGGAAATGATCAGCGGCGTGCGGGCCTCGTCGATCAGGATCGAGTCGACCTCGTCGACGATGGCGAAAGACAGGCTGCGCTGGACGCGGTCGGCGACGTCGTACTTCATGTTGTCGCGCAGGTAGTCGAAGCCGTATTCGTTGTTGGTGCCGTAGGTGATGTCGGCGGCGTAGGCGGCCTGCTTGGTCGCCTCGTCAATATCCGACAGGTTGATGCCGGTCGACAGGCCGAGCCAGTTGTACAGTCGCCCCATCCATTCCGCGTCGCGCTGCGCCAGGTAGTCGTTGACCGTGACCACGTGCACGCCCTTGCCGGCAAGCGCATTCAGGTAAGCGGGCAGGGTGGCGACCAGGGTCTTGCCTTCGCCCGTGCCCATTTCCGCAATCTTGCCCTGGTGCAGAACCATGCCGCCGATCAACTGCACGTCGAATGGACGCATCTTCAGGACGCGCTTGCTGGCTTCCCGGCACACGGCAAAAGCTTCCACCAGCAGGTCGTCCAGGGTCGCGCCGTTCTCGATGCGCGCCTTGAATTCGGGCGTCTTGGCCTGCAATTCGGCATCGGACAACTTTTCCATTGCCGGCTCCAGCGCGTTGATCTGGGCGACGGTTTTACGGTATTGCTTCAGCAGGCGCTGGTTGCGGCTGCCGAAAATGCTGGTCAGTATGGACATCGTGGATTCTTGAAATAGTGCAGTGTATGCGACCGTCGTGGCACTTGCTTTGATGTAAGGTCAAGGCCAGCCATGAAAAACTGCCATTTTATCACGAGGCAACGGAGCTGGACGTCAATCGGGGCGGGCCGAGCCGGTGTTAATTGAACGTCAGCGTGTAAAGACGTCTGCATTCTGAATGCGCTTTCCACGGGCTGCCGCGTTTTTACAACACCAATGGCTTGTCGGAAAGCTGATTGGTGCTCGAACCGTCGTCGGGAAAGTGCTGCTCCAGCAGCGCGTTGATGGAGCCGATGGCGTCCAGCGTGCTCTGCAGGAAGGCGCCGTGCCGGAAGCCGCCGGTCATGTCGCGGCAGATTTCCTGCCATTCGTCCTGAGCGACCCTCCGGTCGATGCCGCGGTCGGCGACGATTTCGACCTTGTGGTCGGCCAGGTTGACATAGACCAGCACGCCGCAGTTGTCTTCTGTGTCCCATACGCCGTATTGGGCAAACAATGCCAAGGCACGCTGGCGTGCGGTCATGCTACGCAGCACCGCGCCGAGCGGCAGCGAGGACTCGACGATAACGCGCACCTCGGCACGATGCCGGCGCTCGCCCTCGGCGATGACGTTCTCGATGGCCTGCAGAGTTGTGTCAGGAAAGGCGCGCCGTCCCGCCAAAGAGGTCGTCATCAGATGCCGCATTAGCCGCGTGAACGTGTTCATCACCAGTCTCCCGAAGCCCCGCCGCCGTCGAATCCGCCGCCACCACCCGAAAAGCCCCCGCCATTGCCTCCACCTCCCCAGCCGCCACCACCGCCGCCACCCCAACCGCCGCCACCCCAACCGCCCATCATGATGCCGGAAGAGCGGCCCCAGCGGTGGCGGTTGAGGCGCGAGCGGCGCGAACGAAATATGGCCATGAGCACGAAAAAGCCAAAGAAGATGAACGGGAGCCAGGAGCCGCCTTCATCCTGCGCTTGCGCGGCCGGCTTGCGGTTCGGCGCAGCAAACTTTTCCTGGTCGAGCAGGGCAGTGATGGCCGACACGCCGGCCGCCAGTCCGCCGTAATAATCCTCCTGCCTGAAGTGCGGAGCGATCGTGTCCTGCAGGATTCGCTTGCTTTGGGCGTCGGTGAGCACGCCCTGCACGCCGCGCCCGGCTTCGATGCGCAGCCGGCGCAGGCCCGGCGGGTTGTCCTTCGCTACCAGCAGGATCACACCGTCGTCTACGCCCTTGCGGCCGAGCTTCCAGGCATCGGCAACGCGAATCGAATATTGCTCGATCACTTCGGGTTCGGTAGTGGAAACGGTCAAGATGGCAATCTGGTTGCCGGTGCGTTCCTCGTAATCCCTGAGCACGCTTTCCAGTGCGGTGCGCTGTTCCGGCTTCAGCATTCCGGCCTGGTCGGTGACGCGCTGTTCCAGGGGTGGCACCGGCACGAAATTCTGGGCCGTAGCGCTGGCGAAGACGAGAGCCAGCAGCCACCCCAGGATGAAGTGCAGTGCCGGGCGAGATGCGCGGACGCTCATGGCAGATTGGGCGAAGGTCGCTCGCTTACTTGCCCTTGCCGAAATCCACCTTGGGGGCGGTCGAAATCTCGCGCTCGTTCTCGACGGCGAACGACGGCTTGGGCTTGTAGCCGAAGATCATGCCGGTCAAGTTGGTCGGAAAGCTGCGCGCCAGCACGTTGTAGTCCTGCACCGCGGCGATATAGCGCTGACGTGCCACCGTAATGCGGTTTTCGGTGCCCTCGAGCTGCGACTGGAGATCGCGGAACGAGGCATCGGCTTTCAGGTTGGGGTAGCTCTCGGCCACCGCCATCAGGCGCGACAGCGCGGACGACAGCTGGCCCTGCACCTGCTGAAAGCGCTGGAAGGCTTCCGGGTTGGCCAGCACTTCCGGCGTGATCTGAAAGCTGGTGGCGGCGGCTCGGGCCCGTGTCACGGCTTCCAGCGTCTCGCGCTCGTGAGACGCGTAGCCCTTGACGGTATTAACCAGGTTGGGGATCAGGTCGGCGCGGCGCTGGTACTGGTTGACCACTTCGGCCCAGGCCGCCTTGACCGCTTCGTCCTTTGCCTGGAACTGGTTGTAGCCGCAGCCGGTCAGCAGTGTAACCATGAACAGGGCCAGCAGAGTTTTCAGCATGTTTCTCATGTCATGCTCCTATGGGAATGCAATGAATAAATAGGCAGTCAATCCGCCGGAAAGTTCAGTCTGCTCCCGATATGGTGGCGGGGGGCTTGCGTTTCAACATGACGGTGCCGAGCGACACCAGAATCAGCACCATGGCGCAGTAATCTTGCCAGTGCGGTGTCTCGCCCAGCATCCAGGCCCCGGAAAAGACGCCGACTACGGGAATCATCATCACCGACAGGCCGGAAGCGACCGGCGGCAGGGTGCGCGCCAGCCTGAACCAGACCACGAAGGCAAAGCCGAACACCAGCACGGCGTTGTAGGCGATCGCCAGCCATTGCGCCGGCGTCGGCAGGCGCCAGGCTGCGCTTTCGAACAAGGCCGCAGCCAGCGTCAGGACGACGGACGATAGCAGAACCATCCAGAAGGTCAGCGTCACGTTCGGCATGTCGATGGCGGCGCGCTTCATGCGCACCGTGCCGTAGCCCCAGGAGGCCGCGCCCGCCAGCATCAGAATGCTCCCCAGCGGCTGGCCCGACAGTTTTTCGAATTCGGACGACATCAGCAGCACCGTGCCCAGGAACGCGCAGGCGATGCCGAACCAGGCCATGCGGTTGGGCCTCTCGCGGTACAGCAGCAGGCCGAACAGCAGCGCCCATACCGGCATGGTGTAGCCAATGATGGCCGAGCGGCCCGATGACAGCATTGTGATGCCCATGATCATGAAGACATTCCACAGCAGTACGTTCGGTATCGCCAGCCGCGCCAGCAGCATTAGCTTGCCCCTGGGCAGTGCAAGCGGCATCCCCTTCGAGCGTGCAGCAAGCCACAATACCGGCAGCGAACCGATCAGTCCGAGAATGCGAAAGGTCAGCGGAGGATAATTGGTGACGCCGATTTTCATGATCGGCCAGTTGAAGCCCCAGATCAGGGTCAGCAGCGCCAGCAGGACCAGGTCTTTGCGAGAGAAAGAAGTCATGCACAAACGATATCATGCCGTGCGCGGGCGTTACAATATACGGTTTGAATGTCATCATCGGGAGACGCGTCGTGAGCTTCATCGAAAAACTGTCCGCAGCCTGGAAAACCAATGATTCGCTGCTGTGCGTCGGGCTCGACCCTGACGTGAAGCGCTTTCCCAAAGCCTTGCAGGGCAAGCCGGACAGCGTGTTCGAGTTCTGCAAGGCTATCGTTGACGCTACCGCCGGCTTGGCCTGTGCCTTCAAGCCGCAGATCGCGTATTTCGCTGCGCTTCGTGCGGAGGACCAGTTGGAAGCGCTCTGCCTCTATATGCGCGAAAAATATCCCCACATACCGATCATTCTGGACGCCAAGCGCGGCGACATCGGCGCGACCGCCGAGCAGTATGCGCGGGAGGCTTTCGAGCGGTACGGTGCAGACGCGGTCACGCTCAATCCTTACATGGGCTTCGACTCGATCCAGCCTTTCCTGGAGTGGAAGGAAAAGGGCGCTATCCTGCTGTGCCGCACGTCCAATGCCGGCGGTTCCGACCTGCAATTCCTTGACGTTTCGGTGGCCGGCAAGCCGGTGCCGCTATACCAGCACGTTGCCCGCCTGGTGGCTGAAAAGTGGAACGCCAACGGCCAGTGCGCGCTGGTGGTCGGCGCGACCTTTCCGCAGGAACTGGCGCAGGTTCGAGCCATTGTCGGCGACCTGCCGCTGCTGGTGCCCGGCATCGGAGCGCAGGGCGGCGACATTCAAGCCACGGTCGAAGCAGGCAGGACTGCGAACGGTACGGGCATGATGATCAACTCGTCGCGTGCGATCCTGTACGCCAGTCCGCGTGATGACGAGGATTTCACGGCCGCCGCCAGACGTGTCGCCGGGGAAACCCGTCAGACAATCAACCTTTATCGGCGCTAACAAGGAAGACACGAATGGTCTGGATTTTCCAGGCCGAAAGTTATTATACTTATAAACAATTTGACTCGGGCTCATCCATGTATGGGCTCGAATTTTCTGGGGATAGCTACTTTTTTACCTAGATCAAACATACTGTCGATAGGACAGCAAGCCCATCTTTCAGCAGGCACAAGTGTGATAACTTAAAGCTTTAACAACCTGTTCAAGGATGGTCATATGAAAAAACTACTCGCTTTTATCATTTCCGGCCTGTTCGCAGCTGTAGCTTTTGCACAGCCCGCTGCGGCGGACAAGGCCTTCGCCACTGGCCAGCCGGGCCTCAATCCTAGCGAAGGTGCAAACACCCAAAATCAGAAAATGCAGGCTGTGAACGATCCCGACGCCCAGCCGGCCCTGACGCAGCAGCAGGTGCAGAAGATCAAGGAAAAGCGGGCGGTCAAGAAGGCTAACAAGGCAAAGAAAAAGTCCATGAAAAAAGCCAAGCCGGCCAATAGGAGCAATACCAACGCAACCAAGCCGGCTGCTGGCGACGCATCGGGTACAGCCAGGCAATAATTTTCTGATTTGCTTTTAAAGGCAGGCGCAACGCCTGCCTTTTTTATGCCCGGCGTATTGAGCCGGCGTAGGCTGCAGCATTAGGCATCAGTTTGTTTCGATTGCCTTATCACAAGATTGCTTCAAGCTAAGCTGTTGTGACATAACGGTAGCGCAGGGAATGGCGCGATCGCGAATATATTCTGCCGGATTGTCTACCAACGTCGCCCTAAGCGCCTGCATCAGGATGCCTACACCTTCTGTTTTTGCAAATTCATGGCAAACAGCCGGGTTTGTCCCGCGTAGTTGCGCAATCTCAAACGCGGCACTGAACAACCTCCTTGTCATAACTCTCGAACTAGAACTTAAATTTTTCGCAGGAGCAGCGAATGAACGCTTGGGCGCTCATTTTCAATGGAAGCATCGGCAGGTGTCGCCTCATCATCGAAAGAAATGAGCAAAGGCGTTGCCGTTTGAGTCTCATTCATGGAGGTACGCAGGTGACCGTTCATTCCGACGGCGATTCGGCCGATGAACTTGCCAGGACGCTAGTAGAGCACAAGCTGGTCAGCGCCAAGGAGGCGATAAGAATTTCCCGCCAGTTGCTCGTCAGGCCCGTTTCCTCCGTGGAGAGCAACATCGTTCAAGATCAATGAAGAATGCCGCTATGGTCCGCGCCATAGGTTCACTTAAGGGAAAATTTTGTAGAAGTGTTAACCGCCCGCAAACTCTACGGGTAACTAATTGAAACTCTGGCCGTCTAATCACTGCATTAACAGTTAAATCTGCAAGGAGAACTGATATGAACAAAGATCAAGTCAAGGGTGCAACCAAACGACAGCTTGGCAAGGTGCAAGAGGCTGCTGGCAAGATGACAGGCAATAAAACGCAGGAGGGCAAGGGTCTGCTCAAGCAGGGTAAAGGTGCTGCCCAGGAAAAGATGGGCGACGTCAAGGATGTCCTCAAGCCCAAGAAGTAATACTGTTATTGTCATGAAGCATTGAAAAGCCCACTCATGTGGGCTTTTCAACGTCAGAGCGGATAGTGTATCGAGTTTGTTTTTTTCTGCCTGCACGCGACAGAAGCTGACAATGCCTGATTTTCCGCGATCGTCACCGCGCCTTGTTCAGTGTTATTTCATATACGGTCATGCCGATCAGCATTGCTGTCACGAATAGCACGCCTTGCCATAAACCATACCCCAAGAGCGTAAGCGCCGGGCCGGGACAGATGCCGGCCAGGCCCCACCCGACGCCGAAAAGGGCGCTCCCCAGGATCAATCGCCAGTCGAGACGGTGCGTGTCCGGTAGCTGGATGCGCTGGCCCAGCAGAGCCGTTTCTCTTTTTCTGGCTATATAAAAGGCGATGGCACTTACGGGAATTGCGCTTCCCATCACCAGTGCCAGTGACGGATCCCAATTACCCGCTATATCCAGAAAGCTGATCACCTTGGCCGGATTGGTCATACCAGCAATAATCAGCCCAAGTCCAAATGTCAGCCCGGCGGTAAACGATAAGATTGCATTCATGGAGGCGTTCCTCAGGGCAGAAGGTGGCGGACAACGAAGACGGTGGCAAAGCCAAAGCTCATAAAGGTCAGTGTCGCCAGAATGGATCGTGGCGACAAGCGCGCCAGGCCGCAGACGCCGTGTCCGCTGGTGCACCCCGAACCCAAGCGAGTGCCGAAGCCGACCAGGAGTCCCGCCAGTATCAACATTGGCCAGCCGGCGTCGATGCGGCTTTCCGGTAGTGCGGCGAACAGGCGGTAGCAGGCGGGCGCAACGATCAGGCCGATGACAAAAGCTACGCGCCAGAGGATGTTTCCACGTTGCGGCCGCAGCATGCCGCTGACAATGCCGCTGACACCGGCGATGCGGCCGCTGGCAAGCAGCAGCAGGGCGATGGCCAAGCCGATCAGGATGCCGCCGGCAAGCGAAGCGGTCGGCGTGAAGCTGTTCCAGTCGAGCGTCATGACTTACCCTTTCCTGCCAGTGGGGCAGTACAGCCCGTACATGGTTTCCAGCAGTTTCAGCACCCTGGAATCGGCAATCGAATAGAAAATGCGCTTGCCGTCGCGACGTGTGGCGACCAGCCCTTCTGTGCGCAGCACCCCCAGTTGTTGCGACAGCGACGGCTGACGCAGTTCGAGCAGGGATTCCAGTTCGCTGACCGACTTTTCTCCTTGGGAAAGCTGGCACAGCAGCAGAAGGCGGTCTTCGTTGGCGAGCGCGCGTAGCGTGGCGGACGCGTCGCGGGCGGCTTCACGCATGGCGTCAATATCCAGGTCGGTCATTTCCATGTTTTCTCCGAAAATTCTTGAATACATTATACAATATGATATTATGTAATGCAGTAAATCGTTTGAAAAACAAATTTTCCACCATTAACGGAATCCATGGCAATGAGCAAAATGAAGATCGTGGTCATCGGCGGCGTCGCTGCCGGCGCATCCTTTGCGGCGCGGGCTCGCCGCCTCGACGAAACGGCGCACATAACCGTCATAGAGCGCGGGCCGGACGTTTCGTTCGCCAATTGCGGCCTGCCGTATCACATCGGCGGCGAAATCCCGACACGTGACGTTCTGGCGGTGCAGACTCCGGATTCGCTAAAGGCCATGTTGCAGCTTGAGGTGCGCACGCGCTGCGAGGCGCAGAGCATCGACCGCGCCGGCAAGCGGGTGCTGGTGCGCGATGCCAGCAGCGGGCAGAGCGAATGGTTGCATTACGATAAGCTGATGCTGGCGCCTGGCGCTGCGCCCGTGGTTCCGGACGTGCCCGGCATTGATGACCCGCGCATCTTCACGTTGCGCAATCTGAGCGACATGGACAAAATCGCCGCTGCCGCCGCTTCGGGCATGCGCGCCGTGGTGGTCGGTGCCGGCTTCATCGGGCTGGAGATGGCCGAGCAATTGCACCGCAACGGTCTGTCGGTTGATGTGGTGCAGTTGCAGCCTCAGGTGATGCCTCAGCTCGATGCCAAGATGGCACGCATGCTGGAAAACGAATTGCGCCGCAACGACATTCGCCTGCATCTGGGCGACCAGGTTACGCGCTTCGAGGGCGGGGATGATGTGCTGCATTGCCGGCTGGCGTCGGGCGGCACACTGGACGCCGGTTTCGTGGTGATGTCGGTGGGTGTGCGGCCCGAAAGCGACTTGGCGCGCGCCGCAGGTCTGGCGCTGGGCGAGCGCGGCCATATTGCAGTCAACGAGAGCATGCAGACGTCGGACCCGGATATTTATGCCGCTGGCGATGCTGTCGAAACGCGCGAGCGCGTTCTCGGGGGGCGCGCCGCAGTACCGCTGGGCGGGCCGGCTAACCGCCAGGGGCGGGTCGCGGCCGACCATATTTTTTTGGGAAACAAGGCTCGTCCCTATCCAGGCTCAATCGGCACCGCCATCGTGCGCGTGTTCGAACTGGCAGCGGGCATTACCGGCTGGAGCGAAAGCAGGCTGAAGAGCGCCGGCCGGGCGTATGACACCGTGACTGTCAACGACAACAACCATGCTACCTATTTCCCCGGCGCCAAGCCGCTGACGCTAAAAATTGTCTGGGATCCGGAAAGCGGTGTACTGCTGGGCGCGCAGGCAGTGGGCGCCGACGGCGTGGACAAGCGTCTGGATGTGATGGCGACGGCGATCAGCGCGCGCATGACGGTGGAAGACCTGTGCCACCTTGAACTGTCCTATGCGCCGCCGTTCGGCGTCGCCAAGGATATTGTCAATTTGGCGGGATTTGCTGCGACCAACATGCGAGATGGATTGGTGGACGTAGTCGACGACTTTCCGGCCGACGCGGGTGTACAGCTGATAGACGTGCGCGGCAAGCCGGTGGCAGACGCCTCGCCGGTGGCGGGCGCCGTCAACATTCCGTTCCCTACGCTGCGCGACAACCTCGACAAACTTGACAAGAGCCGGCCGGTGGTGACGATGTGCATCATCGGAAAGACCAGCTACTTCGCCTCCCGCGTACTGGCCCAGAACGGCTTTAAGGTGCAGAGCCTGGCGGGCGGTGTGCGGGTCAACGGAAACCATCGCGCTGTCGACTAGAAGCGGAGGAAGGCTTCGGGAATTGCCCCGAAGCCTGCTGTTATTTATTACTCCCCGGTGTATCTATAATTGCGCCTGCAAATGCTGGCGCTACGGGGCAGTTTAATCGCATACTCCCCGAATAATACAAGCCATGGATGGCGCGAGGGACGCCTTCAGGTGTAGCTGAGCGCGGAGGACAGCAGGCGCGCGGTGATGTCGACGATGGGAATGACGCGCTGATAGGCCATGCGCGTGGGGCCTATCACGCCGAGGGTGCCGACGATCTTGCCGTTGACTTCGTAGGGCGCCACGACCACGCTCATGTCGTCTATCGGCACCAGGTGCGATTCGCCACCAATGAAGATCTGCACGCCGCTGGCCTTGCTGGAAAAATCCAGCAGACGCATCAACTCTGTCTTGTGCTCGAACAGGTCGAACAGCTTGCGCAGCGACTTGATATCCTCGGTCAGCTCGGATACGCCCAGCAGGTTGCGTTCGCCCGAAATCACGACGCTGTCGCCGGTATCGGTCATGGCTTCGCTGCCCGCCTCGATTGCTGCCTTCATCAAATGCGTCAGGTCGCGGTGCAACTCGCGCAGTTCAGCCTGCAGGCGAGCGCGAACTTGTTCGAAGGAGAGGCCGCTGTAGTGATGGTTGATGTAGTTGGCTGCTTCCACCAGTTGCGACGGCGTATAGTCCGCGTCTGTCAGGAGCAGCCGGTTCTGCACGTCGCCATTGGGCAGCACGATCACCAGCAGGATGCGCTTTTCAGACAGCCGTAAAAATTCGATCTGCTTGAATGAGGCATCGAGCCGCGGGGTTAGCACCACGCCGGCAAAGTGGGAAAGCGACGACAGCATTTGTGCCGCATTGGAGATGATCTTCTGCGGTTGCTGGCTCTGGCGTGTCTGCAGGGTTGATTCGAGCGAGCTCTCGCTGATCGGCTGCACCGTCAGCAAGGTGTCGACAAAGAGGCGGAAGCCGCGCGGCGTCGGTATGCGGCCAGCTGAGGTGTGGGGACTCGCCACCAGGCCCATTTCTTCCAGATCGGCCATGATGTTGCGGATCGTGGCCGGCGATACGTCCAGGCCGGACAGTTTGGACAAGGCGCGCGAACCGACCGGTTGCCCTTCGGCGATATACCGTTCGACCAGCGTTTTCAGCAGCGTTTGCGCGCGCGGTTCGAGTTGCATGAAAGTAATGTATGAAACGAGTTGCGACGATTCAATAGTATGCATCACTTGGCGCAAATACGCTTGATGACAAAGCTCTTCTGCAGTCAGGCAAGTATCGGGCAAGGGCCAATGATCGGTCAAGGCGGAAGAAGAATACGGCTGCATGGGCAGCGCATTCCATTTGTTATGTCTTGGATAATCGATTTATGAATTGCGCGCAAATTGGTGTAATCTTCAAGATATTGTCCAGCAAGCCATCCAAGACAGACAACAACAATGCAATCTAAACAACGAATCTTTGCTCTCGTGGCCCGGCTGTACCAGGATAGTATCGTCCAGTCTCTGGAGGAAATTTCCCATTTCCTTACTGCTGCCGGCCATCAGATCGTGTTCGAGGCCGAGACGGCGCAAAACATGAACAGGCCGGGCATCGTCGCCATGACGCTGGAGGAAATCGGCTCCCAGGCGGACGCGGCCATCATTCTGGGGGGCGACGGCACCTTGCTCGGCATCGCGCGCGAACTGGCGTCGTACAGCGTGCCCATCATCGGCATCAATCACGGTCGCCTGGGCTTCATGGCCGACATCCCGCTGAACCAGATGCTGCCAGCGCTCGACAAGATGCTCAAGGGCCGGTTCGTCTCCGAACAGCGGTTTCTGCTGGAAGGCTCGATTGTGCGCGACGGCGAGATCATCTATCAGGCCATTGCCTTCAACGACATTGTCGTGTGCCGCGGCGGCGGCGCCGGCATGATCGATCTGCGCGCCGAAGTCGACGGCCACTTCATGTACCAGCAGCGCTCGGACGGCCTGATCATCTCCACGCCGACCGGCTCGACCGCTTATGCGCTCTCGGCAGGCGGGCCCATGCTGCACCCGAATCTGGGCGGCATCGTGATGGTGGCGATCGCGCCGCACACTCTGTCGAACCGCCCCATCGTCGTGCCCGACACCAGCGAAATCGTGATCGAGATCGTCGCTGCCGCCAGTCCGGGCGTGAACTTCGATTCGCAAACCTTTGCCAGCCTGCGTCGCAACGATCGCATCGTCATCAAGCGTGCCGCCAACACCATCACCTTTTTGCATCCCCATGACTGGAGCTTCTACGACACGCTGCGCAACAAGCTGCACTGGAATGAAACCAGCCGTCATGTCAAGGGCGAGTGAATCCCGATAGCCGATCATGCTTCGCACCCTGTCCGTCCGCGATTTCGTCATTGTTGACACGCTCGAGCTAGAATTCGCGCCGGGCTTTGCCGCGCTGACCGGCGAGACCGGGGCCGGCAAATCGATTCTTATTGACGCACTGACCCTGACGCTGGGCGGCCGCGGCGACGCCGGCATGATCCGCGAGGGAGCGCAACGCGCCGACATCAGCGCCGAATTTTCCGTAGACGGCAACGTCGCTGCTTGGCTGGACGCCAACGACATGCACGGTGACGAAGGCAGCGTGCTGCTGCGGCGCGTGATTGATGCCGCCGGGCGTTCGCGCGGCTTCATCAACGGTGCTCAGGCCACTGCGGCCCAGATGCGCGAGCTGGGCGAAATGCTGGTCGATATTCACGGTCAGCACGCGCACCAGTCGCTGCTGAAGACGGACGGCCAGCGCGAACTGCTGGACCGGCACGCCGGCCTGCAGGAAGAGGTCCGCGCGGTCGGCACCGCACACCGGCACTGGCAGGCTCTGTCACGTCAGGTGCGCGAGTTCGAAGCCAACGCCAGAAATCTGCTGCTGGAAAAGGAGCGGCTTGAATGGCAGGTGAGCGAGCTGGATAAGCTCGCACCCAAGCCGGGCGAATGGCAGGAGATAAGTGCCGAGCACAGCCGGCTTGCGCATGCCGCCAGTTTGATTGAGGGCGCTCAGGAAACTGTGGACGCTCTGTCGGAAGGCGAACGTGAGCATCCCATGATTTCGCGGTTGAATGCGCTGCGCCAGAAGCTGTCCAAGCTGGCCGAGATCGACGCCGAGTTGCAGCCGGTGAGCGAGCTGCTGGAGTCGGCGGGTATTCAATTGCAGGAAGCAAGTTATGTCCTGAGCGATTACCTGGCCAAGGTCGAGCTGGATCCCGAACGGCTGCGTGCGGTCGAAGCGCGCCTGGACATTTTACATTCCACCGCCCGCAAGTTCCGCGTCGAACCGGAAGAACTGTCAGCCGAACTGGAGCGCCTGTCCGCCGAGTTGCGCCAGCTGGCAGATGTGAGCGATATGGACGCCCTGCGCCGGCAAGAGGCAGCGGCCTGCAAGGCTTATGACGATGCGGCCCGAATCCTGACAAAGAAACGCACCGAAGCGGCCAGACAACTGGGCGCCGCGGTAACGGCGGCCATGCAGGACCTGAGCATGGCCGGTGGCAAATTCGCCGTTTCGCTGAATCCGGTCGAGCCGTCGGCTCACGGCGTGGAACAGATCGAATTCATGGTGGCTGGCCACGCCGGTACTTCGCTGCGCCCGCTGGCCAAGGTTGCTTCCGGCGGCGAGCTGGCCCGAATCGCGCTGGCAATTTCCGTGATCACCTCCAGCGCGACTGCCACGCCGACGTTGATCTTCGACGAGGTCGACAGCGGAATTGGCGGCGCCGTGGCCGAAGTAGTGGGCCGGCTGCTGAAGCGGCTCGGCCAGCAGCATCAGGTACTGTGCGTAACCCACCTGCCGCAGGTGGCGAGCCAGGCTGGGCAGCATTTCCGGGTATCCAAGACCGGCGGCGAAACTGGCGCCCTCCCGGTTTCACGCATCGAGCCGCTGGACGGGAAAGAGCGGGTCGAGGAAGTCGCACGCATGCTGGGCGGGGTCGAAATTACCGCCACCACGCGCCGTCACGCCCGCGAATTGCTGGCATCCTAAGTGGGATACCTATAAGCTGGCGCCGCGTTCGCGGTGTGCGGAAACGATTTCTTTTGAATCGTGGCTTGAAATGGGGCTGGCCAGCCCCATTTCTTCTGAATTGACGCGGTAACAACAGGAGGAAATGGTGCAAGACCAGGAAAAACCGAACGGCGAACAGCAGCCTGAACCGTTCACACAGGATGCGGCACAGCAAGCCGAGCCGTTGCTGGAAGATAAATTGGCAAAAGCCGAAGAGAAGGCTGCCGAGATGCAGGATGCATTTTTGCGCGCCAGAGCAGAAGGCGAAAACATACGCCGCCGGGCGCAGGAAGATATAGCCAAGGCGCACAAGTTTGCAATCGAGGGCTTTGCCGAATCCATGCTTGCGGTCAAGGACAGCCTGGAAATGGCGCTGACGGTAGAGGCCCCGACGGTGGAGTCGATCAAGGAGGGCGTGGAAATGACGCTGCGCCAATTGACCCAGGCGTTTGAGAAGAACCGCTTGCTTGAAATCCGGCCGGAGCAGGGCGAAAAACTCGACCCGATGAAGCACCAGTCTATTTCCACGGTGCCCGCCGATCAGGAAGCGAACACGGTGGTGAGCGTTTTGCAAAAGGGCTACATGATCGCCGATCGGCTTTTGCGGCCCGCGCTGGTTGTGGTGGCTGCCACTAAAACCCAGGCGCCGTAAGGAATAAAAGCAGTAAGTGGGCTTATTCCAAGGCATGCGCCTTGAAACCGCTAAATTAAGCTCAATATACGGAACAATCGCGGATTGGACAGAAATGAGTTGGCTTGCACGCCCCCTTCAGCAAATGCCCAATTGAAAATTTTAGTATCGAAAGGATAGAAAATGGCAAGAATCATCGGTATCGACCTGGGCACGACCAACTCGTGCGTGTCAATCATAGAAAATGGCCAGCCCAGAGTGATTGAAAATCAGGAAGGCGCTCGCACCACGCCCTCGATCGTCGCATATCAGGAAAACGGCGAAATTCTGGTTGGCGCACCGGCCAAGCGTCAGGCTGTTACCAATCCGACGAACACGCTGTACGCTGTCAAGCGCCTGATCGGCCGCAAGTTCGACGAGAAGGAAGTGCAGAAAGACATCGGCCTGATGCCGTTCTCCATCGTCAAGGCCGACAACGGCGATGCCTGGGTGTCGGTGCTCGACAAAAAACTGGCGCCGCCGCAAATTTCGGCAGAAGTGCTGCGCAAGATGAAGAAGACCGCCGAAGACTATCTGGGCGAGGAAGTGACCGAAGCGGTCATTACCGTTCCCGCGTACTTCAACGACGCCCAGCGCCAAGCAACCAAGGATGCCGGACGCATCGCCGGCTTGGATGTGAAGCGCATTATCAACGAGCCGACCGCGGCTGCGTTGGCATTCGGCCTGGACAAGAGCGAAAAGGGCGACCGCAAGATCGCCGTGTATGATCTGGGCGGCGGCACGTTCGACATCTCGATCATCGAGATCGCCGACGTTGAAGGTGAAAAGCAGTTCGAAGTGCTGTCGACCAACGGGGACACCTTCCTCGGCGGCGAAGACTTCGACCAGCGCATGATCGACTTCATCATCGATGAATTCATGAAGATCAACGGCCTGGACCTGAAGAAGGATCCGATTGCGCTCCAGCGCATCAAGGCATCGGCCGAACGCGCCAAGATCGAATTGTCGTCGGCGCAGCAGACCGAAATCAACGAACCCTACATCGCAATGGCGAATGGGGCGCCGGTTCACCTGAACCTGCGCATTACCCGCTCCAAGCTGGAATCGCTGGTCGAGGAACTGATCGCTCGCACTATTGAACCTTGCCGTATCGCGCTGAAGGACGCTGGCCTCAAGGCTTCGGATATCGACGACATCATTCTGGTCGGTGGCATGACGCGTATGCCGAAGGTCCAGGAAAAAGTACGCGAGTTCTTTGGCAAGGAGCCGCGCAAGGACGTCAACCCTGACGAAGCGGTTGCCGTCGGTGCCGCACTGCAGGGTTCTGTACTGTCGGGCGAGCGCAAGGATTTGCTGCTGCTGGACGTTACACCGCTGTCTCTCGGCATCGAGACGCTGGGCGGCGTGATGACCAAGATGATCCAGAAGAACACCACCATTCCGACCAAGTTCAGCCAGGTGTTCTCGACCGCCGACGACAACCAGCCGGCGGTGACTATCAAGGTCTACCAGGGCGAGCGCGAGATGGCTGTCGGCAACAAGGCGCTGGGCGAATTCAACCTCGAAGGCATTCCGCCGTCGCCGCGCGGCTTGCCGCAGATCGAGGTCACGTTCGACATTGATGCCAACGGCATCCTGCACGTCAGTGCGCGCGACAAAGCCACCGGCAAGGAGAACAAGATCACGATCAAGGCCAACTCCGGCCTGACCGAGGACGAGATTCAGCGCATGGTCAAGGATGCTGAGTTGAACGCGGACGAGGATCGTCGCCTGAAGGAACTGGCCGACGCCCGCAATCAGGGCGACGCGCTGGTGCACAGCACCCGTAAGGCGCTGAGCGAATACGGCGACAAGCTTGAGGGCGACGAGAAGGAAAAAATCGAGGCCAGCATCAAGGAATTGGAGGAATCCCTCAAGGGCAACGACAAGGCCGATATCGATGCAAAAGTTGCCGCGCTGGGCACGGTCTCGCAAAAGCTGGGCGAAAAAATGTACGCCGACATGCAGGCCAAGCAGGGTGCTGAGGCCGGTGCCGAGGGCGGTGCAGACGCATCGGCTGAAGCCAAGCCCAAAGAGGACGACGTCGTTGACGCCGACTTCAAGGAAGTGAAAGACAAGTAAGCGCAGCCTGTTCCTTCTAGGGACTGGCTGCAGCAAGCCGGGTCAGCGTAATCGTCATGCGTTTGCGCTGCCCGGCGTTTTCTCGTAGTTAATCGAGTACATCAAATGGCAACAAAGCGCGATTTTTATGAAACTCTGGGTGTTCCCAAGAACGCCTCGGACGAAGAGATCAAGAAGGCTTATCGCAAGCTGGCGATGAAATTCCATCCTGACCGCAACCCCGACAGCAAGACGGCGGAAGCGAAGTTCAAGGAGGTAAAAGAAGCCTATGAGATGCTTTCCGACGAAGAGAAGCGGGGCGCCTACGACCGCTTCGGCCATGCCGGCGTCGACCCCAACATGAACATGGGTGGCGGCGCGGGCGGGGCCGGCATGGGCGGCTTTTCCGAGGCCTTCGGGGATATCTTCGGTGACATTTTCGGCGGCGGACGCAGTTCGCGCGGCGGCCCGCAGATGTATCGTGGCGCCGATTTGCGCTACAACCTGGACATCACGCTGGAGCAGGCCGCCGCTGGTTTCGACACTACCATTCGGGTGCCGTCGTGGGACATGTGCGACGCATGCGCCGGTTCGGGCGCCAAGCCTGGTACGGCACCGACCACCTGCACGACCTGCAACGGTCAGGGGCAGGTGCGCATGCAGCAGGGCTTTTTCAGCATTCAACAGACCTGCCCCACCTGCCACGGCACCGGCAAGATGATCAAGGATCCATGCGGCCAGTGTCATGGCGCCGGCCGTGTGAAGCGCAACAAGACGCTGGAAGTCAAAATTCCGGCCGGAATCGACGACGGCATGCGGATACGGTCCTCCGGCAACGGCGAACCCGGCCAGAACGGCGGGCCGCCGGGCGACCTGTACGTTGAAATCCATATCAAGCCGCATACGGTATTCCAGCGCGAAGGCGACGACCTGCACTGCGAGGTGCCGATTTCTTTTGCGCGCGCCGCGCTCGGAGGCGAAATCGAAGTGCCGACGCTCTCCGGCAAGGTGTCCTTCCCCGTGCCCGAAGGCACGCAGGCCGGCAAGGTGTTTCGCTTGCGCGGCAAAGGCATTAAGGGAATCAGGTCGGGACATCAAGGCGACTTGTTCTGCCATGTGGCCGTGGAAACACCGATCAAGCTTACCGACCGGCAGAAGGAGCTGCTCAAGGAATTCGATGCGTTGCTGGACGAAGGCGGCGCGCGGCACAGCCCTCAAAACAAGTCATGGACCAGCAAGGTCAAGGATTTCTTCGGCTGAGCTGGATCCGTAAGAGATAGTCTCAAGGCGAGCAGTGCGTAGTCAGGACGCCTTGGGGCGCTCACCGTACTTGCGGACGTATATTTCCTTGACGGTTCGGGCGTCGCGGCGCGACATGCGGAAACGCTTTCTGGCTTTTGATGAGCCGTCTCCCAGGCTGGACGCATCATTTCCGGAAATGGGCGCGTTCACGTCGATGCGGGGTGCAGCCTGAGCCTTGCTGATGGACGGCAATACCCCATTCGTGCTGAAAAAAGGCATGATGCAGGCAATCACCAACCCCAGTAGTACAAGGTATTTCAGCTTGAACATTCCGGCATCCTGTCGAAATCATGTTGAAGATCGAATCAGATCAATCCTGAGTTCGATTGTCATGTTGCAGGATTATGATGGTAGTTGGTTCAATGTTAACGAGCTGTAACATTACGTAAAATGTATAACGAGCCTTAATGCGGTTATTAGTCGGAATCGATCAACTTCCGCCGTCAAAGCCGTTCTGTCTCCAGGCCTCGTACACGACCACGGCGACCGCATTCGAAAGGTTCAGGCTGCGGTTGCCGGGTTGCATCGGCAGTCGAATGCGTTGCTGTGTCGTAAATGATTCGCGCAGAGATTGCGGCAACCCCCGGGTTTCGGAACCGAATACGAACACGTCTCCCGGCTTAAAGCCGATGCCGTCAAAGGAAGCTGAACCGTGCGTGGTCAAGGCAAACATCCTCGCTGGATCAGGTGTGGCACTTTCCAGGAATGCTTCCCAGTCACGATGAACCCGCATGGTCGCGTATTCATGATAATCAAGGCCGGCGCGGCGCATTTTTGCGTCGTCCAGCGGAAATCCAAGCGGCTCGATCAAATGCAATTGCGCGCCCGTATTGGCGCACAGGCGTATGACATTGCCCGTGTTGGGCGGAATTTCCGGATTGACCAGAACGACATGAAACAAGTCTGCTCTCCTATATTCGATGGCGGCCGATTGTTCCCTTCCATGTTTCTTCATTAAAAACGGCAAGGGAAATGTATGAATCTTTCGGGCTGGATTAATTGGGGGGTGTTCGCGCGAGCGCCAGACAGGTGACGCGGGCGGCACCATGACGCTTTAGCGTGGTGGCGATGGTGTTCATGGTTTCGCCAGTAGTGACGACATCGTCGACCACGCCGACATGCATTCCCTGAATACGTTTGCCCATGCCCGCTGGCAGCGCAAACGCGCCATGCACGTTCTTTCGGCGCTCGTCCGGCGGGAGCCTGGCCTGCTCGTTGGTTTCGCGCACGCGAACGATCAGCCGCGGTTCGAGTGCTATGCCCAGCGCGCGAGACAAGGGCCTGGCCATTTCCAACGCCTGATTGAAACCGCGCTCGGCCAATCGGCGCTGACCGAGCGGCACGGCAACCAGCACGTCCGGCACGGGCGTAGTCGCGCGCTGTTCGAACAGAGCATCGGCCAGAAGACGGGAGAACAGGGGCGCCAGCGCCAGGTTGTCGCCGAACTTCAGCGCCAGTATCAGCTGATCCAGCGGAGGCGCGTAGTCGGCGGCGACTATGGTTTCGTCGAAGGAGGGTTCGCGCTTGATGCAACGTCCGCATATCGCACTCTCGCCGAAGCCGGCATGCAGCCTGTGCGCGCAGCGCCGACAGCGTGCCGGCCGCGCACTGAAGAAGCGTTCCCGGCAGGCGCCGCAAATGCCATCAGTCCCGCTTTCGCTGCACAGAGCGCATGGTGACGGCACGGCAGCGGAGAGGGCGGCTGCCAGACGATGATAGTGTTGGCGCAGGGCGGTAAGCATTGGAAAGCGTGCGGAGCATCGCCAGAAGGGCGGCAGGCGTATAAACTGGCGCCATTATCGCATTCATCATGCCAGCCGTGATCACTACGCCTTATCCTGCCCCCTCTTCCGCCATCGACCCGGCACGAGTCCGGAGCTTGTTCGCCCGGCCCGAGCGACTTGCCGAGTCGGCCTTCATGCGCCGCGAGATCGCGCAGCGCATGCATGACCGCTTGGAACTGGTTAGGCTTTCGCCGAATCGGGTATTGGATGCGGGTTGCGGCGAGGGCGCCGACTTGGCCCGCCTGCAGACGCGTTTTCCTGGAGCGCATATTATCGGCGCCGACCTGTCCCCCGCGATGTTGCGGCACGCGGGTTCCGGCAGCGCCCATGACGCTGACCTCATCTGTTGCGATTTCGCGCAACTGCCGTTGCCGGACGGGGCGCTGGAAATGCTGTGGTCCAACCTGTCGCTGCACTGGTACGCGAGCCCGGAGGCGGCATGCGTAGAATGGCGGCGCGTTCTAAGCCGCGGCGGATTACTGATGTTTTCCTGTTTCGGCACCGATACGATGGCGGAGCTGCAGTCCGCGTTTGTTGATGGCGACGCCACGCGGCGCGTCATGCCATTCCCCGATATGCGGGAACTGGGCGACATGCTGGTTGCGGCCGGCTTTCCGTCGCCTGTGCTGGATCGCGATACGATCACCGTCACGTATGCCGATCCAAGCCGGCTGTTGGCGGATGTGCGCGCATTCGGTGGCAATGCGCTCTATCAGCGGCGGCGCGGCCTGCAGGGCAGACATGCCTGGACGAAAATGCTGCAGACGCTGGAAGAAATGCGCGAACCGGACGGAAGGATTGCACTTCGCTTCGAAATCGTCTACGGTCATGCCTTTCGCGACGAGCCTGCTGCAAGCAGTTCGCATGAAAGGCCGCTGCAGTTCATGCCTCGCCGGCTGATCGCGGACGACTGACCCGGGTTGCGGCGTCAAACCTGGTCTGCCGCTTCAAATGCCAGGTCGCACGATCGAAACCTGGGTTCCGCTTCGCGACGGCATACATACCGAAAGCCACCAACATGCCAAAACCTATCTTTGAAGTTCGCGACTCGGCCATCCAGGGCAGTGGCGCTTTTGCCACTCGGCGCATCCTCAAGGGAACGCGAATCGTCGAATACATTGGCGAGCGCATCTCCACTGAAGAAGCCGACGAGCGCTACGGCGACATGAGCAAGCATCCTCACGTGGTTCTGTTCATCGTCGACAAACGTACCGTCATCGACGGCGGCGCTGGCGGCAATGACGCGCGCTTCTTCAACCATTCGTGCGAGCCCAACTGCCAGACGATCATGGAAAAGAAGCGCATTTACGTCGAAGCGCTGCATGCCATTGAAGAAGGCGATGAACTGACCTATGACTACCACCTCGACTTCGGCGTGGCGCCCACGGAAGAAGACAAGAAGCAATATGCTTGCCTCTGCGGAGCTGCCAGTTGCCGCGGCACCATGCTGGCGCCGATTCCGGAAAAAAAGCCTCGTGCAGCGAAGAAAGTAGCCGCCAAAAAGAAAGCAGCGAAAAAGAAGGCGTAAAGCCGCATCTTGGGAGGTCAGGCCGGCAATTGGCTTTCGGTCTTTTGCAGTATGGAAATGAAATCGCATGCGTGGTAGCCTTGAGGCATCATGCAGAACCCATATTTGGAAGTACGGCCTTCAGCTATCGAGGGCAGCGGTGCCTTCGCGCGCTGTTGCATTCCCAAAGGTACACGCATCATCGAATACGCCGGCGAACGCATCACGCCGGCGATGGCACATGATCGTTACGGCAGGGACAGCCGCTGGGTCGATGATTTTTTCGACGAGGAGCCACACTTCTACCTGTTCACCGTAGACAGCAACATCATCATCGACGGCGGCGTGAACGGCAATGAGGCGCGCTTCATCAACCATTCCTGCATGCCAAACTGCGAGGCTGTCACCGAAAACGGGCGCGCCTACATCGAGGCACTGCGGCCCATCAAGGAGGGCGAAGAGCTGACCTTCGACTACCGACTGGACGGCGGCCCCGATGTGACGGAAGAGGACAAGCTGCGCTATGCCTGCTTTTGCGGCACCGCATTTTGCCGCGGCACCATGCTGGCGCCGCGCAGGGTTAAAGAGGTTGTGGTAATGCTCGATTGACGCAACCCTGTCTTTGGCGTGGCATGCACGCCGGAGTGCTGAGTGCCTTCAATGTCGTCGTTAAAACATTTGCAATCACACAATGTCCCTAGAATTCTTGGCTAGAGAAGGCGATAAAAGATCTTAAGTTGATGAAGGAAATGAGTCTGTGCGGGGCAATAATCAGCCGGCTTGCAAGATTTCCTGTATGCGCTAGACCATCGGCTAGGTCGTCAAGTGCGCAGTACCCGCGCGCTCGATCCCTTATCAAGCAAGTGCGGTATTCTGACGCATCCTGAGCCAGCGTTTTGCGCGACGGGGCGTCAAACGGAATTGCAATAGAATCGCAACGGAATTCTGGCAGCACAATGCCAGTCCAATTTTCGAAATCGTATCGGAGCAACGCATGAAGACTCATACCATCTTGTGGCGCAACCTGGAGATGCCAGGCCATGATTCATGCCAGTTGCTCCTGCTTCATACCCAATGGCGCCTGACGGGAACGGCTGTATTTTCGCTTCAACAAGAGCCATGTCGGCTGGACTACCTGATTGCCTGCGATCTGGATTGGCGCATCGTATCCGCAAAATTGTCGGGTTGGGTTGGCAACAAATCCGTCAATATCCAGATTGCCGCAGACGGCAAGCGCCGATGGGTGCTGAACAGCAAGGAGCGGCCTGAAGCGTTGGGTTGCCTGGATCTCGACCTCAATTTCACTCCTGCAACTCATCTTCCGACAATCCGCCGCCTGGGTCTGGCCGTGGGGCAGTCGGCGGAAGTACGCGCTGCCTGGGTGCGGTTTCCTGCTTTCGAGCTTGAACCGATGACGCAGCTTTACCGGAGGGTGGACGATTCAACCTATCGCGTCGAAAGCAAAAACGGCCAGTTCGATTTACAAGTCGACGCCTCGGGATTCGTGACCAGTTACCCGGGCCGCTGGCAGGCCGAATCGATGGTTTAGTGTTTGGCTTAGGTGTTGGAAGCGGCATTATGCGATTCAACGACCATGCTTGAAAGGGCGTGCCCGTGAAACCACGTCTTACCGTAATCACCCTCGGCGTCGATGACCTCGAGCGCGCCGTGCGCTTTTACCGCGATGGCCTCAGCCTGAGGACAGACGGCATCGTCGGCAAGGAATTCGAACACGGCGCGGTCGCTTTCTTCGATTTGCAGGCCGGCCTGAAGCTGGCGCTTTGGCCGCGCACGAGCATCGCCCATGATACGGGGCTTCCGTTGGGCAGCGCGATCGCCACCGAATTCACGCTTGGGCACAACGTTTCTTCGAAGGACGAGGTCGATGCCGTCATGAAGCTAGCGCAGGATGCTGGCGCCGTCATGGTAAAGCCCGCGCAGGAAACGTTCTGGGGCGGCTACGCCGGATATTTCCAGGATCCGGACGGGCACCTGTGGGAGATCGTCTGGAACCCTCAGCTTTTGCCGTCGAATGAGGCATGACCGATGAAGCTCATGATTTGCCTGGCTTCGCCGCGATCTACCGAGCTCTCATTGTCATTCATGGGTTCTTTGTCCCTGGCTCCATCAAGACGCGTAGAACAAACGTATCGGCTGGGGCGCTGACGTGCTGATTTTCGGCGAGGCGGGTCCTCTGCTGCTGAGTCGCTGCAAACTGCCGTGGCACAATGCGGGAATTGCCAAGAACGAATCGAAAGAGGATAAAAGGTGATGGACGTCGGTTTCATTGGATTGGGCCGGATGGGCGTCGGCATGGTAGCGAACCTGCTGAAGGCAAGCCATCGCGTGGCGGTCTACAACCGCACAGCCGGCAAGGACAGGACGTTGGTGGAGCAGGGCGCAACCCCGTGCGCAAGCGTGGCGGCCGCCTGTCGCAGCGACGTCGTAATCACCATGCTGGCGGACGATGCGGCCCTGGAAACCGTGGTGCACGGCGAACAAGGCTTGATCGCCGCAATGCGTCCGGGAACGGTTCACGTCTGCATGGCCACCATCGGCGTTGCGCTGTCAGAAAGGCTCGCCACACTGCATGCCGAGGCGGGCCAGCGTTATGTTGCCGCGCCGGTCTTCGGCCGGCCGGAAGCGGCAGCGGCGGCCCTGCTGTTTATCGTCGCCGCCGGGGATGCGGAGGCGATAGCGGCATGCCGGCCGCTGTTCGACGCCATGGGGCAGAAAACCTTCGTGGTAGGCGACAGGCCGCACATGGCCAACCTGGTCAAGCTGAGCGGCAACTACCTGATCGCGTCCGTCATCGAAGCTCTGGGCGAAGCGATGGCGCTGGTCGGCAAGGGCGGGATCGACAAGCACCAGTACCTGGAGCTGCTGACATCCACGCTGTTCGGCGCGCCGGTGTACAAGACATACGGCGGGCTGATCGCTAACGAGCAATTCGAGCCGGCCGGATTCGCCGCGCCGCTGGGCTACAAGGACATGCGACTGGTGCTGGAAGCGTCGGCCGACCTGCGCGTGCCGATGCCGCTGGCCAGCCTGCTGCGCGACCGCTTCCTGACATTGCTGGCGCAGGGCGGCGAACACCTTGATTGGTCGGCGATCAGCGCGCTCGCGGCGAAGGATGCGGGGTTAAAGGAGTAGAGGCGGTTGTATGACGTGGTGGTGCATTCTATAACTTGTTAATCCAACCAATATGAACAGTGAAGAGCAATACCGCGATGCAGCAAGCCATGCGTTGGCTGGATTTCAAATTATTGAAGCAAGCCTTAAAAACTATATTTCTGATTTTCACGATATCGTTCGGGGGCATCTACCTAGAGGCCTGGCATACGAATATGGGCGAGAAGACATTAAGGCAGCAGCGCTGGGAAGGTTAGTAAGTATCTTTGCTCGCGTAAATAACAATAGCGCCTTGATTGATAAGTTAAGAAAATTGCAGCCTCATAGAGATGAGCTTGCCCACAGTGCGTTAACTAAACTCTATGGTTCAGACAGGGAGGCGTCCAATTTTGATGAACATATTGATCGTCTTATTGAGCTTGCGAACGATCTTGGACTTTTAATCCATGATTTGCTCTGCGAGCACGTAAAACTATGTTCTTTCAAGCATGAAAAAGCCTAATACTTCAATAGTAAACGTCGCTTCGTCGTCAAACTGAGTATTGACGCCTATCGTTAAAATACTAAGCATGCCGTTTTTCATTAGTACAAAAAAGGGAGGCACTTAGCCTCCCTTTTCTTCTTAATTACCAAAAAACTTCACGAGCATATAATCACTTTGCCCCGTCCAGCAGCATCTGGTTCATGCGCTTCACGAACGCGGCCGGATCGGACAATGCGCCGCCTTCAGCCAGCATGGCTTGGTCGAAAAGCAGGTGCGACCAGTCGTCGAACTTGGCTTCTTCGTACTTCAGGCGCTGCACCAGCGGGTGATCCGGGTTGATTTCCAGGATAGGCTTGCTGTCGGGCGCTTTCTGGCCTGCAGCCTTCAATAAACGCTGCAGATTGCCGGAGATGTCGTGCTCGTCGGCGACCAGGCACGCGGGCGAATCGGTCAGGCGGAAGGTAACGCGCACGTCCTTGGCCTGATCTTCAAGCGCCTTTTTCATCTTCTCGACCAGATCCTTGTAGTCGGTCTGCACTTCTTCGTGCTGCTTCTTCTCTTCTTCGTCTTCGAGCGCACCCAGGTCGAGCCCGCCCTTGGCGACGGATACCAGTTCCTTGCCGTCGAAGTCGTTCAGGAACGAGAGCATCCACTCGTCGACGCGGTCGGTCAGCAGCAGTACTTCTATGCCTTTCTTGCGGAAGATTTCCAGGTGCGGGCTGTTCTTGGCTGCGGTGTAGTTGTCGGCCGTGACGTAGTAGATCTTGTCCTGGCCTTCCTTCATGCGCGCAACGTATTCTTCCAGCGACACGGTCTGGGCGTCGCTGTCGGTGTGCGTGGAAGCAAAGCGCAAGAGCTTGGCGACGCGTTCCTTGTTGGCGGCGTCCTCGCCGACGCCTTCCTTTAG
>Ga0366784_1008_pt1 | contig 45105 bp, 32 predicted proteins | sample TotcelN113001L11_FD_207063 | JGI IMG/M metagenome (GOLD analysis project Ga0366784, IMG submission 207063) | Enriched cells from coal bed in the Powder River Basin, Montana, United States - Total cells N11 rep2 HSBNCT.N11.300.1.L11 ... | reverse complement strand
TCTTACCTACCTCCTGAAGCCGACGCTAGACAACCTCGGCACTGCTTACGTCGAGGGCAAGCTCGAAGTCAAGGGCCGGGTCAACGCCATGGTCAACATGGCCAACGCCCTGGCAGCCGCGGCGCTGCCTACGGAAAGCGCTGCGCCAAAGCGCAGGAAGAGCTTCTTCAAGCACAACAAGGAAGTTGACTCCGAGGCGATTCGCTACCACTACGACGTTTCCAACGAGTTCTACCAGGAGTGGCTGGACCCGAACATGGTGTATTCATGCGCCTACTTCGAAAACGGGGACGAGGACCTGGCGACCGCGCAGATCAAGAAGATCGACCACATCCTGACCAAGATCCGGGTCCAGCCCGGCAACCGCCTGCTCGACATAGGATGCGGCTGGGGTGCGCTGGTGATACGGGCGGCGCAGAAATACGGCGCGCGCTGCGTGGGCATCACCCTGTCGGAGCGGCAGCACGAACTGGCCAAGGAACGTGTCAAGCAGGCCGGGCTTTCGGACCGCGTCGAAATCCGCTTGCAGGATTATCGTGACGTGCCCGGCAACTTCGAGCGCATCACCAGCGTCGGGATGTTCGAACACGTCGGCCTGAGCCATTTGACCGAATACTTCGGCAAGGTGCGCTCGCTTCTGACGGACGACGGCATCGCCATGAATCATGGCATTACCTCGACCGATCCCGAAAGCGGCGACACGCCTTTCGGCGGCGGCGAATTCATCGAAAAGTACGTCTTTCCCCATGGCGAATTGCCGCACATTGGCCTGGTACTGAAGACCATGCAGGAAGGCGGGCTGGAAGCGCACGACATCGAAAACCTGCGCTACCACTATGCCAAGACCTGCGACTTCTGGGCGGAAAACTTCGAAAACAACAGCGACAAGATCCTGAAGCTGACCGAGGAAAAGCGCTACCGCATCTGGCGCGTCTACCTGGCGGGCTGCTCCTACGCCTTCGCGCAGGACCGGATCGCGCTGTACCAAGTGGTATGCACCAAGTCTGGCCAGAGCGCGCCTCTGCTCCCGATGTCGCGCCGCTACATCTACGAAAGCTGACTTCAGCGACCAGAGGGGGCGTTCGATGCGCCCCTTCTACTCCGCCGGCGTCACTACGCATGGCGCACCGGTCTGCGCCGCTCGTTTTCCCAGCGCTTCATTTGCAGATCCGGTTGCCGCTTTGCGCCGTTGGCTAGCGACGGCTCCTGTCCGGCCAAGCCCTATGAAAGCCTTCCTTGAGAATTCGCCTTTGCCGATGGCGGATTACGATATATATTAAAAACTTGTCAACCAGCAGCCCCCGCATTTAGCCGCCTCTACGACGAGGATACGTTCTATGATTTCGCAAGTAATGACCGCCACCCCTTCCTATCGTGCCTTGCTGGACCATAGGCCTAATATCGACAAGCTGCACCTGCGCGATCTATTCCGCGATTCGCCGCAGCGCTTTTCGCAGATGTCGCTGTCCGCGGCCGGTCTGTTTCTCGACTATTCCAAGAACCGCCTGACTTCGGACACCGTGGCCATGCTGCTGAACCTGGCGCGCGAGTGCGAGGTGGAAGCCCAGCGCGACGCGATGCTTGCCGGCGAACGCATCAACCTGACCGAAAACCGTGCCGTGCTGCACACGGCGCTGCGCGCACCTCGCGGCAAGGTCGTGATGCTGGACGGGAAGGACGTCGCCCAGGACGTTCACGCCGTGCTGAACGCCATGGGCGAATTTACCGAACGCGTGCGTTCCGGCGCATGGACAGGCTACACCGGCCAGGCCATCACCGACGTGGTCAACATCGGCATCGGCGGCTCCGACCTCGGGCCGAAAATGGTATGCCGGGCGCTGCGTCCCTTCGCTCAGCCCGGCCTGAGGTTGCATTTCGTTTCCAACGTCGACGGACACGATCTCGACGAAACCCTATGCAAGATAAAGCCGGAAACCACTCTGTTCATCATCGCATCCAAGACGTTCACCACGATGGAAACCATGCTGAACGCCAAGTCGGCGCGAGCCTGGTTCCTGAAGAACGGCGGCACGGCGGCCGACCTGCCCAAGCATTTCGTGGCGGTGTCGACCAACACCACGGAAGTGGCCAAATTCGGCATCGACACTGCCAACATGTTCCCGTTCTGGGACTGGGTCGGCGGCCGTTATTCGGTATGGTCCGCTGTCGGCTTGCCCGTAGCGCTGTCGATTGGGCACGAGCGTTTCGCCGAACTCCTGGCTGGCGCGCATGCCATGGATGAACACTTCCGCACGGCGAAGCCGGCAGAGAACATGCCGATGCTGCTGGCGCTGGTCGGGATCTGGAATCGCAATTTTCTCGCCTCGTCCTCCGTATCGATCGCGCCTTATCATCATGATCTGAGCGATTTTCCGTCTTATTTGCAGCAACTCGAGATGGAAAGCAATGGCAAGCGCGTGCGCAAGGGCGGCGCGCCCATCGATGTCGCGACGGCGCCGGTGATCTGGGGAGATGTGGGCACCAACGGCCAGCACGCCTATTTTCAGTTGCTGCATCAAGGCACCGACATCACGCCAATCGACTTCATCGCTGCCTTGCGGCCCAGCCACGCGATTGCGGATCATCACGCAGCCCTTCTCGCCAATTGCTTCGCCCAGGCGGAAGCCTTCATGTGCGGCAAGACTGCCGACGAGGCGCGGGTCGACTTGAAGGTGCAGGGATTGAGCGCTCTCGAGATCGAATCCGCCTTGCCGCATCGCGTATTTCCAGGCAACCGCCCGAGCAACATGATCCTGATGAATCAGCTGACGCCATCCACGCTGGGGGCGCTGATAGCGCTTTACGAGCATAAAACATTTGTGCAGGGGGCGATCTGGGGCGTCAACTCGTTTGACCAATGGGGCGTGGAACTGGGCAAGGTGCTGGCTAGGAGCATTCAGCAGGAATTGACAGGGGAATTTTCCGCCCATCGGCATGATAGCTCCACCGAAGGTCTGATCGAGATGGCCAAGCTAGCCGGAAACACCGGATATACCGGGAGTATCCAGAATAACACCTGATTTCTTCCAATAATTACGGGCGAGATGCAAATATACACCCCCCTGTATACTTAAAGGCATACCAGACAAAGAAACGTTTTATGGCTCTTCCTTCCTTTCAAGTGGTCGTGGACCGCCCTATGCTGATCGGCGAAAGCCCACTGTGGCACCCGGGCGAGACCGCGCTCTACTGGGTAGACATTGCCGGTTTTTCGGTGCATCGCTACCAGCCTGCGAGCGGAGCGCTCCGTACTTGGCGCATGCCGTCAGAGCCGGCAGCGATCGCACGCTGCGCGTCCAGCGGCCTGATGGTCGCCATGCGCAGCGGCTTTGCGCGTCTGGATACCGGCAGCGGCGAACTGCGCCCGGTCGCGCCGGCACCGTACGATGTCGCGCACATGCGGTTCAACGACGGTCGTTGCGATGCCCACGGGCGCTTTTGGGTCGGCACCCTGTACGAACCGCGCGACCGGCAGCAGGCCAGCATGGTCTGCCTCGAGCGCGGCAAGGTGCGCACCGCTTGGGAAAATGGCTTTACCGTTTCCAACGGCTTGGCATTCAGCCCCGATAATCGCCTTATGTACCACGCCGATACGACTTCGCACACCATCTTCCGGCGCGACTTTGACGTGCGAGCAGGCCAGGTAGGCGAAGCGCGCCCGTGGAAGCGCTTTCCGAGCGACCGCGGCATGCCCGACTACATCGGCCGGCCCGACGGCGCTGCAGTCGACCGCGAAGGCGCGTATTGGGTGGCGATGTTCGAAGGGGGTCGCATCCTGCGACTATCGCCGGACGGCGACGTGCTGCGCGAGATTGGCCTGCCGCTGCAATGCCCGACCATGGTCGCTTTCGGCGGCGAAGACCTGCGTACGCTCTATATCACCAGCGCCAGCCTGAACCGCTCGACCGAAGAGTTGGCGCGCCTACCGCTGTCCGGGCGCGTACTGGCGTTACGGGTCGATGTGCCTGGCCGGATCGAACCCGCCTATCTCGGCTGATAACATTGCATTTTCAACCATGTGACGGAGTTGATTGCGTAAAATGACATAACCTTTGTAATCCTCCTCCTTCATATTCTTATCCGCCGCGACATAGAAAGTCAGACCATGAACCAGCTCGAACAGTTGAAGCAGCACACCACCGTCGTCGCCGACACGGGCGATTTCCAGTCGATCCAGGCCTTCACGCCGCAGGACGCGACCACCAATCCCTCGCTGATCCTGAAGGCGGTGCAGAAGGACACGTACAGCACCCTGCTTGAACAGGCGGTGCGCGACCATGGCGGCCAGTCGACCGGCGCGATCATCGACCGCCTACTGGTGGCTTTTGGACGCGAGATCCTGAAAATCGTGCCGGGCCGCGTCTCGACCGAGGTGGATGCGCGCCTGTCGTTCGATGTCGAAGCCAGCATCGCCAAGGGGCGCGAACTAATCGCGCTGTACGAGGCTGCCGGGGTATCGCGTGAACGTGTCCTCATCAAGATCGCCTCGACCTGGGAAGGCATCCAGGCGGCGCGCGTCCTGGAACAGGAAGGCATCCATTGCAACCTGACGCTGCTGTTTTCGCTGCCGCAGGCCATTGCCTGCGCCGAAGCGGGCGTGCAGCTGATCTCGCCCTTCGTCGGCCGCATCTACGACTGGTACAAGCAAAAAACCGGCACCGACTATCAGGGTGCGGACGATCCGGGCGTGCAATCGGTCAGGCGCATCTATGCTTACTATCGCAAGTTCGGTTACCAGACCGAGGTCATGGGGGCGAGCTTTCGTAATACGTCGCAGATCGTCGAACTGGCCGGGTGCGACTTGCTCACCATCAGCCCGGAACTGCTGCAGAAGCTGGCGCAGTCCGACGCGCCGGTCGCGCGCAAGCTGTCGCCGGATGCCGCCCGGTCCGAGTCCATAGAGAAGATAAATCTGGACGAGAAAACCTTCCGCTTTCTGCTGAACGAAGATGCGATGGCGACCGAGAAGCTGGCCGAGGGCATACGCCAGTTTTGCGTGGATGCGCGCAAGCTGGAAGAGATGGTTGAAGCGCTGCGCCGCTAGCTTTTCAGGGAGTATGCCTCTAAAACACCCAGTTAGCGCATAATTTGCGGGCGCGTCTTAATCATACTGGGCGCAGTATACCAGGAAGGCACTCATGGAAAACGGCCTTCATCACGGCCTCGGTTCAGACGAAGCGACACAGCGCCTGCTTTCAGACGGCGCCAACGAGTTGCCGTCGTCCAAGCCACGACCGCTGTGGCGCATTGGCTGGCAGGTCGTCTCCGAACCGATGTTTTTGCTGCTGACCGCCTGCGGCGGCATTTACCTCCTGCTGGGCAGCCCCCAGGATGCTGCCATCCTGCTCGGCTCGGTGGTGGTCGTGGTCGGCATGAGCTTCTTTCAGGAACGCAAATCCGAGCGCGCGCTCGAGGCCCTGCGAGACCTGTCCAGCCCGCGCGCCCTCGTCCTCCGCGATGGGGTACAGCAACGTATTCCCGGACGCAACGTGGTGCGCGGCGATGTGCTGCTGCTGGCGGAAGGCGACCGCGTACCGGCCGACGCAATGCTGCTCGACGGGCAGAACCTGGCGGCGGATGAATCCCTCCTGACCGGCGAATCGGCGGCAGTGCGCAAGCTGGCATCAATAGACCAGATCCCATCGTTTACCTTGCCTGATCCAGGCGGCGACGATCGCCCATGGCTGTATTCCGGCACGCTGGTGGTGCAAGGCAAGGGCATGGCTGCCGTCGTCGCCACCGGCAAACACACCGCCATCGGCCGCATCGGCATTGCCCTAGCCGGCCAGCAGCAAGAAATCAGCCGCGTGCAGCAGGAAACGCACCGAGCCGTCAAAACAATCGCCTTGTGGAGCCTGTCGCTGGTGGTGCTGCTGGCGCTCTGGTATGGCATCACGCGGCACGACTGGCTGAACGGCATCCTGGCCGGCCTGACGCTCGCCATGGGCATCCTGCCGGCGGAATTTCCGCTGGTGCTGGTGATCTTTCTCGGGCTGGGCGCGTGGCGCATCGCCAAGAAACAGGTGCTGACGCGCAGCATGCCGGCGATCGAGATGCTGGGCGCGACGTCTGTGCTGTGCGTTGACAAAACCGGCACGCTGACGCAGAACCGCATGGCGGTGGCACAACTGCTGGTCGCGGGCGAAACCTACCGCTTCGACCATGCTGCCGCATTCGAGCCGGACAGCTTTCCCGAGCACTTTCACCAAGCGCTCGAATTTGCCATGCTGTCCAGCCAGCGCGACCCGTTCGACCCAATGGAAATAGCGATTCAGGACACCGGCCACTGCGCACTGGCCGGCACCGAACACATCCACGGCGGCTGGGAATTGGTGGAGGAATATCCTCTTTCGAAGGAACTGCTGGCGATGTCGCGCGTGTGGCGCTCGCCCGACCGCGAGAACTTCATCATCGCCGCTAAAGGAGCGCCGGAGGCCATCGTCGATCTGTGCCACATGAGCGAACCCGACGCGATGAGCGTCATGCATCAGGTCGAATCGCTGGCGCAGCAGGGACTGCGAGTGCTGGCCTTGGCCAAATCGACCTTTACGCAGACTGCGCTCCCACCCATCCAGCATGATTTCGTGTTCGACTTCATCGGCCTGATCGGCTTGGCCGACCCGCTGCGTCCGGGCGTGAAGGATGCGGTCGCCGAGTGCCGCAACGCCGGCATCCGCGTCATCATGATCACCGGCGACCATCCCGCCACCGCGTTCGCCATCGCCTGCGAAAGCGGCATTTCCTGCGAAGGCGGCATCATCACCGGCGCGCAAATGGACGCGCTCGACAACGACACGCTGAGAGCGAAGGCGGATGAGATCAACCTCTTCTGCCGCGTGTCGCCGGCGCAAAAACTGCGGCTGGTAAATGCGCTCAAGGCTGCCGGCGAGATTGTCGCCATGACCGGCGACGGCGTCAACGACGCACCGGCCCTTAAGGCGGCCCACATCGGCATTGCCATGGGCGGACGCGGCACGGACGTGGCGCGCGAAGCGGCGGCGCTGGTGCTGCTGGACGACGATTTTTCGTCCATCGTCGCTTCCGTCCGTCTCGGGCGCCGCATCTATGACAACATCCGCAAGGCCTTCGTGTTCGCCATCGCGGCGCATATTCCGCTGGCGGCCCTGTCGTTCTTGCCGGTAGTACTGGGATGGCCGCTGGCGCTGCTGCCGGTGCACGTGGTTTTTTTCGAAATCCTGATGGACCCGACCTGCTCGATCGTATTCGAAGCAGAGGCTGAAGAAACCGACGTGATGCAGCGGCCGCCGCGCCCCACCGGCGCGCGCCTGTTCGATCGCGAACTCCTGCTGCTGGCGCTGAATCAGGGAACGGTGCTTGCCGTGCTTCTGGTCGCGCTGCACTACACCGCGCAGCGTGCCGGACTCGGCATCGGGCAGGTTCGCGCCCTGTCCTTCACGGCGCTGATTGTGGGCGTGGTCTGGCTGTTATTCCTGAATCGGTCACGCACTCTGCCTTTTCTTGCGTCGCTACGGCTGCCCAACCGGGCGCTCTGGAGCGTGCTGGCTGGGGCGGCAAGCGTGTTGCTGGCGGCGCTGGCGATTCCCGCTGTGCGCAGCCTGTTCCATTTCGAGCTGCCGCCGTGGCCAGCCATAGCGCTGGCCGCCGCCGGCATGACGGCCACACTCGGGCTGCTGGGGCGCATGGGTGCGTTGCGCGGGCACTATTGGTTCGCTACTTCTCTCCGGCCGCGTTGCGCAGGCCCGGATTGTTCATCAGCCCGCCCCACACGGCGTCCATGATTCTGCGTGCGTCTTCCACTAAGTCGAAACTCCCTGGAGAAAACAGCCAGCTGTTCAAAAGGCCGTCAAAAATGACATGCAGGTAAAGCGCAGCCAGACCGACGTCCAGGTCTGCCGGAAGCTGGCCTTTGGCGCGCGCATTGATCATCACCTGCCGAATGACCGAGATGCCATGCGCCATCCATTCGCGCTGATAAATGAGGATCGGATCTTTCGGATCAACATACTCGCATCGGTGGAACAGTATGGTCAGCACCTTGCGGTAGTGCGGATTATCGACTACTTGCGCCATGACGAAGGCGCCGCCAGCGCGCAACTGCCCGATCGGGTCGGCTGTGTCCGGGCTTGCCATTTCCTCGATCATGGCCCGCATCGGGCCACGCACGCGCTGACACATGGCATCGAACAAGTCTTCCTTGTTCTTGAAGTGCCAATAGATCGCTCCGCGTGTCACGCCAGCCGCCTGCGCGATATCGGTCAGCGACGTGCTGGACACCCCCTTGTCATAAAACACGGCCTCAGCCGCGTCCAGAATGCTCTCGCGTGTTTCCCAGGCTTTTTCTTTACTGCTACGAGCCATTGAAATCCTGATAGGTGAAAGTTATATAAAAATATTATTTCAGGCGCCATTATACATTCAAGGATGAATGTATAATGCCTCCCTGGCTTGTCGCAACCCAAATTACAACGCTGTAAGCCGAATATTCGCTGCTCGTGCAATCTACGGCTCTTGCCTGTCTGGCAATCGACAGGCCGGCACACGGAAACCACACTCAATACCGAGATCATGATATCGCTTTCGACTTTTCCCAAGGCTGGCCTGGTCGCCGCCGCAATTTTACTGACAGCCGCATGCGGCCAAAAGCCGCAGGGCCCGGCCCCCTCCGCGCCAGAAGTCGCGATTATTACGGCCGCACCGGAGCGCCTGGCCGTTACCAATGAACTGCCGGGCCGCCTGGAAGCCAACCGAACCGCTCAGGTACGGGCGCGCGTGGCCGGCATCGTGCAAAAGCGCACCTTCACCGAGGGCAGCGACGTCAAGGAAGGCCAGGTGCTGTTCCGCATCGACCCTCGCTCGTATCAAGCCAGTTACGAGAGTGCCGAGGCAACGCTGGCGCGCGCCGAGGCCAACCATACTCAGGCATCGCTAAAATTGCAGCGCTACAAGCCGCTGGTCGAGATCAATGCCATCAGCAAGCAGGAATTTGATGACGCCACCGCCGCGCAGAAGCAGGCCGCAGCCGAGGTCGCCGCCGCCAAGGCTGCACGCACCAACGCCGGCCTGAGCCTTGGCTATGCCACCGTCACCGCCCCCATCTCCGGCCGCATCGGGCGTGCGCTGGTAACCGAAGGCGCGCTGGTGGGTCAGGGTGACGCAACCCCGCTGGCCCAGATCCAGCAGATCGATCCTATATACGTCAACCTTACCCAGTCGAGCTCCGAACTAGCGCAACTGCGGCAAGCGCTGCAGAGCGGCCAACTGCAAGGCGCAGGACCGGGCGAAGCCAAGGTAAAACTGATCATGGAGGACGGTACCCCGTATCCGCTAGCCGGTCGCCTGCTGTTTTCAGACATGGTCGTCGACGAAACCACCGGCGCGGTAACGTTGCGCGCCCTGTTCCCGAATCCAAAGCGCATGTTGCTGCCAGGCATGTTCGTGCGCGCGCAACTGCAGCAGGCGGTTAACCAGCAGGCGATCGCAGTACCGATGCAAGCGGTACTACGCACCAGTGATGGCGCTTCCGTCATGGTCGTCGGCGAGGGCGACAAGGTCGAGACGCGCCGCGTGACTACGGTTTCATCTGCTGGCGACCGCTGGATCATCGGTGAAGGCCTGAAGCCTGGCGACCGCGTGATTGTCGAAGGCCTGCAAAAAGTGCGGCCTGGCGTTCCGGTGCGCGCGGTCGAATGGCAGTCCAAGGCACAGCCCACGACTCCCGGCGTACAACAGCCGGCACCAGCCGCCCAGCCCGCTGCGGGCAACGATAAATCTGCAGCACCCGCCGACTCGAAACCGGCGTCAGCTGCCGAATCGAACGCCGCCAAGAAAGAATAAGGAAGCATCCTCATGTCCAGATTTTTCATCGACCGCCCGGTTTTTGCCTGGGTGATCGCTATCTTCATCCTGCTTGGCGGCATTCTGTCGATCAAGACGCTGCCGGTGGCGCAATACCCCAACATCGCGCCGCCGCAAGTCGTGGTTTCGTACACTTATCCCGGCGCCTCTGCCGAAACGCTTGAAAACAGCGTGACGCAGCTGATCGAGCAGGAGATGAACGGTGCCGAAGGCCTGCAGTATATGGAATCTCAGAGCCAGGCAAACGGCATGGGGTCGATCACGGTTTCCTTTACCAACGAGACCAACATCGACCTGGCTGCGGTCGACGTGCAGAATCGCATCAAGCGGGTCGAACCGCGCCTGCCCCAGTCCGTGCTGCAGCAGGGCGTGCAGGTAAACAAGGCACGCAACAACGTCATGATGATGGTCAGCCTGGTATCGACCGATGGCAGCATGGATCCGATCGCTCTTGGCGACTATCTGTCGCGCAACGTGGTCAACGAGATCAAGCGCGTGCCGGGCGTGGGCGACATCAACCTGTTCGGTACCGAAAAGGCGATGCGCATATGGATCGATCCGATCAAGCTGGCCGGCTACAAGCTGACGCCGAATGATATCGGCAACGCCATTCGCGGCCAGAACGCGCAGGTCGCGTCCGGCTCGCTGGCCGCGCTGCCGAACGTCGGTACCGAGCCGATCACTGCCAACGTGGTCGTGTCCGGCCAATTGACGACGCCCGAGCAATTCGGCAACGTGGTGCTACGGGCAAACCCTGACGGTTCGATGGTGCGCCTGAAGGACGTTGCCCGCATCGAGATCGGCGGACAATACTATGAGACCACGGCACGCCTCAACGGCAAGCAGGTCTCGGCATTCGGCATCCTGCCCACGCCGTCCGCGAATGCGCTCGAAACAGCCAATGCGGTCAGAGGCAAGATGGAAGAGCTGTCGAAATTCTTCCCGCCCGGCATGGAATACCGCGTGCCTTACGACACCACCAAGTTCATCAAGGTCTCTATCCACGAAGTGGTCAAGACCCTGATCGAGGCAGTAATCCTGGTGTTCCTGGTGATGTACCTGTTCCTGCAGAATATCCGCTACACCATCATCCCGACCATCGTCGTGCCAGTGGCGCTGATGGGAACCTTCGCCACCATGAAGGCGCTTGGCTATTCAATCAACGTGCTCACCATGTTCGGCATGGTGCTGGCAATCGGCATTCTGGTGGACGACGCCATCGTCGTGGTCGAGAACGTTGAGCGCATCATGGCGACCGAGGGCCTGTCCCCGCGCGACGCGACCCGCAAGGCGATGGGCCAGATCACCGGGGCCATCGTCGGCATCACGACCGTGCTGATCGCGGTCTTTATTCCGATGGCCTTCTTTGGCGGCGCGGTCGGAGCCATCTATCGTCAGTTTTCGGTGTCGATGATTGCTTCCATGGTGTTTTCCGCCATCCTGGCGCTATCGCTGACCCCGGCCCTGTGCGCCACCATCCTGAAGCCGATCGACCCGGAAGCGCACCACGAGAAAAAAGGTTTCTTCGGCTGGTTCAACCGATTCTTCAACCGAACCACTACGCGCTATGAGCGCGCCGTCACCGGCATGCTCGGCAAGCTGGTGCGCTGGATGATGGTCTTTGGGGCAATCGTGCTATGCGTCGGCTTCCTGTTCTGGCGCCTGCCGACCTCGTTCCTGCCTGTCGAGGATCAGGGTTACGTCCTGACCAACATCCAGTTGCCGCCGGGCGCGTCGGCCAACCGCACTGCGGAAGTCCTGCAAGTGATCGAGGACCACTACACGAAAGAACCGGCGGTCGCCGACGCCATCACCGTCACCGGCTTTTCCTTCTCCGGACGCGGCCAGAATGCCGGCCTGGGTTTCATCACACTGAAGGATTGGGACGAGCGCAGTCGAGATCAGTCGGCCAATTCCGTCGTCGGACGGGCCATGGCCAGGTTCTCGCAGATTCGCGATGCCATTGTGTTCCCGCTGAACCCGCCGGCCATCCGCGAGCTCGGCAATGCTACTGGCTTCACTTTCCGTCTGCAGGACCGAAGCGGCCTGGGGAATGCCGCGCTGACCGCCGCGCGCAACCAACTGCTGGGCATGGCAGCGCAAAGCAAGGTGTTAAAGGGCGTTCGACCAGAGGGCTTGGAAAACTCGCCGCAACTTGAACTGTCCATCGACCGCAACAAAGCCAGCGCCCTCGGCCTGACACTGAACGACATCAACGCCACCTTGTCCGCGTCGCTCGGCTCGTCTTACATCAACGATTTCGAGAGCCAGGGCCGACAGCAGCGCGTGGTGATGCAGCTCGCTGCCGAGCAGCGCATGCGGCCCGAAGACATCGGCAAACTGTATGCCAAGAATAACCGCGGCGAAATGGTGCCGTTCTCGGCCTTCTCCACCAGCAAGTGGGGCGTGGGTCCAGTGCAGCTGAACCGCTACAACGGTTATCCGGCGATGCGCCTCGCTGGCGAGCCGGCGCCGGGCATGAGTTCGGGCGACGCCATGGCTGAGATGGAAGCGCTGATGCAGAAGCTGCCTCCAGGCTTTGGCTTCGAGTGGACAGGCCAATCGCTGGAAGAGCAACGATCGGGGTCGCAGGCGCCACTGCTGTATGCATTGTCGATGCTCGCGGTGTTCCTGTGCCTGGCAGCGCTCTACGAGAGCACTTCTATTCCAGTGGCGGTAATGCTGGTGGTGCCGCTCGGCATTTTTGGCGCCTTGCTGGGTGTGACGTTGCGCGGTATGCCTAACGACGTCTATTTCAAGGTCGGCCTGATCGCCACCATCGGCTTGTCGGCCAAGAACGCGATCCTGATCATCGAGTTCGCCAAGGATCTGGAGGCACAGGGCAAGGGGTTGATACGCTCCACATTAGAAGCGGTGCGGCTGCGCTTTCGCCCTATCATCATGACTTCGCTCGCCTTCATCCTGGGTGTGGTGCCGCTGGTGATCGCAACCGGTGCAGGTGCCGAATCCCAGCACGCCATCGGCACTGGCGTCATGGGGGGCATGATTGCTGCGACCGTGCTGGCGGTGTTCTTGGTGCCGGTGTTCTTTGTCGTAATTCGCAGCATCTTCAGAGGCAGCGAGCGCCAGCGCCGCATGTATGCCATGAACCAGACGCAACAACCGGAAAAGGAAAACCATGATTAAGCAATTGACGCTCGCCATAGCCGTCGCTGGCGCTGTCTCGGCGTGCAGCATGGCGCCCAAGTTCCAGCGACCGGATGCGCCCATCGCCGTTGCGTATCCGGCAAAATCGCCAGAATCGACACGGACTGCCGCGGCGGCACAGATCGGTTGGCAGGACTTTTTCAAGGATGCGCGTTTAAAGGCGCTTATCGCCTCGGCTCTTGAGAACAACCGCGACCTGCGCATCGCTGCATTGCGCATCGAGGAAGCCCGCGCCCTCTATAACGTGCAATCTGCCGACATGCTGCCCACGCTGAGCGTGACGGCAAGCGGGCAACGCGCCCGGGTGCCGGCCGGCCTGGGCAGCGGCGGCGCGACAACCAGCATCATCGGCAGCCGTTACGACGTCGGCGTCAGCCTGGCCTCGTTCGAGCTCGATTTCTTCGGGCGCGTCCGCAGCCTTAGCGATGCTGCTCTCGCATCTTATCTCGCCACCGAGGAAGCTCAGCGCTCGGCACAGATCAGCCTGGTCGCCGAAGTGGCGAAAGCCTATCTGAACGAGCGGGCCTTTGCCGAGCAGCTGGCCCTGGCTCAGAGATCCTTCGAGTCGCGCCGCTCCAGCTATGATCTTGCGCAGAAGCGTTTCGAGGTCGGAGCGACCTCGGCCCTGGATTTGCGCCAGTTCGAGAGCCTGATGCAGTCGGCGCGCGTTTCGATGATGACACTGGCTCGTCAGCGAGCGCAGGCCGAAAATGCACTCGTACTCTTGACGGGCAAGCCGTTAGCCGCCAACCTGCCGGCAGCTCAACCGCTGTCCGATCAGGGGGTGCTGGCCGACATTCCGGCCGGCCTGCCGTCAGATTTGCTGGAAAACCGTCCCGACATTCGCCAGTACGAGCAGCGGCTGCAGGCAGCCAACGCAAACATCGGCGCGGCACGGGCCGCGTTCTTTCCGCGCATCGCGTTGACCGCCAGTCGAGGCACCGCTAGCGGCACGCTGGCCGGCCTGTTCGACGCCGGCTCGGGAGCATGGTCGTTCGCACCGCAACTGGTCCTGCCAATCTTCGATGCCGGCCGCAATATCGCCAACCTGAACGTGTCGGAAGCGCGCAAGAACATCGCCGTAGCCGAATACGAAAGGTCAATCCAGAGCGCGTTCCGGGAAGTAGCCGATGCGCTGGTTGCGCGCGGCCTGCTGAACGAGCAGGTCGATGCACAGGCTGCGGTCATGGCAGCTGAATCCGAGCGTCTCAAGCTGTCGCAAGCGCGCTATGACAACGGCATTGCCAGTTCGCTCGACGTGCTCGACGCGCAGCGCCAGCTGTTTGCAGCTGAACAATCATTGGTGCAGGCACGCCTCTTGCGGCTGACCAACGCCATCGATTTGTACCGTTCGCTCGGTGGCGGCATCAAAGTAGGAAACCAGCCTCAGCCTTCCTGACAAGCTGGGCAAAGCGAATGCTTTTGATTCGCACGGTCCCGTTGAGCCATATCTTGCGCATCGGGGCCGACATGAATCTGCCATTTGCATTTTTCACCAATCAGGTTATGATTCGTCATCCTGTTTGATCCTATCGTATGAAACGCTACCCGGTTTCATGCATAATGCGGTCAGCGTCGCAAGCGCAAAGTCTTGGCTCCAGCCCCTCAATAATGACCCGCCGACATTGATCTTGCCGGCTATTATTCTTACCTCCATTCCGAGGAAATCATGAGCGACAATATTAAAAACGTTACAGACACCTCATTCGAAAACGACGTATTAAACTCTGACCGTCCGGTTCTCGTTGACTTCTGGGCGGAATGGTGTGGCCCCTGCAAGATGGTGGCGCCCATACTGGACGAAATCGCCAATGAATACGGTGGAAAAATACTGGTCGCAAAAATGGATGTCGATTCTAACCAGTCAACTCCTGCCAAGTACGGCATTCGCGGCATCCCAACGCTTATTTTGTTTAAAAACGGCTCGATCGCTGCACAGAAAGTGGGCGCGCTAAACAAAGGCCAATTGACCTCATTCATCAACAGCAATATTTGATGCAACCTAACGGCGGCACAACTGCCGCCGTGTACGAACGACCCACCTGCCATCGGCTTTTCTCCACATCCTTCGCTCTCCCTTTGTTAATGCCCCTGCGGCAATTTTTTAGCGTATATGCATTTATCTGAATTAAAGTCCATGCACGTGTCCGCCTTGCTGGACATGGCCATCAGTCTCGACATCGACAACGCGGCGCGCATGCGCAAGCAAGAATTGATGTTTGCCATCCTCAAAAAACGCGCCAAGACCGGCGAACAGGTTTACGGCGATGGTGTGCTTGAAGTGCTGCCCGACGGCTTCGGTTTTCTGCGCTCGCCCGATGCGAGCTACATGGCATCTACCGATGACATATACATATCCCCTTCTCAGATTCGGCGATTCAACCTGCATACGGGCGATTCGATCGAAGGCGAGGTTCGTACACCCAAGGATGGCGAGCGCTATTTCGCGCTGGTCAAAGTGGACACGGTCAACGGCTCATCTCCGGAAGCATCCAAGCACAAAATCCTGTTTGAAAACCTGACCCCATTGCATCCGGACGAACCTATGCGTCTGGAGCGCGACATGAATGCGCAGGAAAATATTACGGGACGAATAATCGACATGATTGCGCCCATCGGCAAGGGCCAGCGCGGCCTGCTGGTAGCTTCGCCCAAGTCAGGCAAGACCGTGATCCTGCAGCACCTGGCGCACGCCATTACCGCCAACCATCCCGATGTCATTCTGATCGTGCTGCTGATCGACGAGCGCCCCGAGGAGGTGACCGAGATGCAGCGCTCGGTACGCGGGGAAGTGGTTGCATCGACCTTCGACGAGCCCGCCACCCGGCACGTCCAGGTCGCCGAAATGGTGCTGGAAAAAGCTAAGCGTCTGGTTGAGATGAAGAAGGACGTGGTCATCCTGCTGGATTCAATCACACGCTTGGCACGGGCCTACAATACCGTGATCCCTGCCTCTGGAAAAGTGCTGACCGGCGGTGTTGACTCCAATGCACTGCAGCGCCCCAAGCGTTTCTTTGGTGCAGCACGCAACATCGAAGAAGGCGGCTCGCTCACCATCATCGCTACCGCACTGATCGAGACCGGCAGCCGCATGGATGACGTGATCTATGAAGAATTCAAGGGTACCGGCAACATGGAAGTCCACCTGGAGCGCCGCTTGGCTGAAAAGCGCGTCTATCCGGCAATCAACCTCAACAAGTCCGGCACCCGCCGTGAAGAACTGCTGATCGAACCGGCCCAGTTGCAGAAGATCTGGATTCTGCGCAAACTGCTGTACGGCATGGACGAGGTCGAGGCGATGGAATTCATTCACGACAAGATGAAAGCGACCAAATCGAACGCCGACTTTTTTGACATGATGCGCCGCGGCGGTTAATTTTCAACTCATTTATTGCCGGCACTACTGTGCCGACTTTTTTTTGGTTAAAGATATTTGTTATTGTGCCGTTAAGCCTAAGACTAGTATAACGTATGCGTTAGGCAACATTTTTGCACACAAGCTATGTGCCCGGTTTAAGGGTATAACCCGGTTTGCAGCAAAATCGTTGGAAACTTATTGACGGCAAGGATCGAAGCGTCATGGATTACTCTCAGCACATTACCCTGTCAGCTAAACATGCTCGTAAACGAATCTGAAATCCGCAGCCGCCTTGGCGTGGCGCGCCTGCCGACCATGCCTCAGCTGCTGACTAGGCTGATGGAGCAATGCCAGAATGAAAAGGCAGGACTGCCCGAACTTGCCAAGCTGGTGTCGTACGATCCCGGGCTGACAGCGAAGATACTTAGAACCGCTCAGAGCCCGGCCTACCGCCGCCGCGGCCAGAACGTGGGTCTTGAGCAGTCTATGATGGCGCTCGGCCTCGATATGATTCGCACCCTGGTCATCAGCGAATCAGTTTTCCACACCTTCAATGGCTTCTCCACCACTGCCCGCACCGATCTGCGTGCCTTCTGGAAACACTCGCTTACCACGGCAATCATTGCCCGCCAGGCGGCCAAAGTTCTGAAATATGCCAACGTCAATGAAGCCTATCTGGCCGGCCTGCTGCACGACATCGGCCGACTATCACTGCTTTCGGTTGCGCCCAACGAATACGCGAGCCACTTTCATGCGGCCGACGACGACCGACTGTGCGCCGCCGAGCAGCGCACTCTGCAAATGTCCCATGCCGAGGCAGGCGCCCTGGTGGTGGAAAGATGGAAGCTCGATTCGTTTATTGCCGATAGCGTTCTGTACCATCACGAATCCGGCGAACGCATCGCGAACAGCCACCCACTGATACGCATTGTCTGGCTGGCGAACGCCTTGTCCTCCCCGGGCGCAGACACCAATGCGCTCGAATCGGCTGCTCGCCAAGCTGGCGCGTCCGCTAAAGATACCGCAGCCATCATGAAAGGCGTGGACGCAACTGTCGAGCAGGCTGCGGACTTTCTGGGTATCGACCTGAGGGATATCGACGCGGCGCCGCCCACCGCTGTCACGCATGTTGCGCCCGACCCGCTGGGCGACGAAATTCAGCAGTTCGTGCACTCCTCCGAACTGGGGCGATTCTTTTCCGGTTTCCAGGACGAAGAGCAGTTGCTACGAGCGATGTGCGGCACTGCCTGCTCCGATTTCCAGTTCGAGCAGATATGCCTGATGCTGCGCAACGAAGACGACAATGCACTGCTGGCTTATCCCCTTGCGGAAGACCAGCAGAGATTGGCAGGGTATTCCCTTGCGCTCGACAAACCGGGGCCTATTTCCGTGGCTGTGCTGCAGGACTGGTTCTCCATTCTGGAGTCACACGATGCTGCCAACGGAATCGCCGAAGAGCAACTGATGCGCCTGCTCGGCGCGCAAAGGCTGGCCTGCCTGCCGCTGACCGCCCATGGAGAATGCCTGGGCGTACTGTTGGCAAGCGTCGGCACCGAGCAAATCCCGCAGATACGCGCCAGCGAAAGGACCCTGAAGAATTTTCGTACTCAGGCCGCGACTGCTCTGGCGAGCCTGCGTGCCCGCATCCGAGCGGATGAGGCGCGTGCCGCGCGCCAGGAAACGCAGTTCCGCGAAGCGAGCCGCCGCGTGGCGCACGAAGTCAACAATCCTTTGGCGATCATCAAGAACTACCTTCGCGTCCTCGACGGCAAGCTGACGAGGCAGGAAGCGATTTCCGGCGAAATTTCGATCCTGGGCGAAGAGATCGATCGCGTCGGGCAAATCATAAGCGGGTTTGCCGATCAGTCCGCGCTGACTGCCACCGAACATGCTGATGCCAACCGCTGCATCCGTGATGTGGCACACCTCTTCGGCAATACCGGCTCGTCGGTACGTATAACGGCTCGCACGCATGCCAACATCAGCAGCGTGAATTGCAGCGCCGGCAAGCTGAAGCAGATCCTGCTGAATCTGGTCAAAAACGCAATCGAGGCCATGCCACAAGGCGGCGAAGTCACTGTAGCCAATGAAGGGGCTGTGATCCAGCAGGGTATCGTCTACTTGTGCCTTTCGGTAGGCGACAACGGTCCCGGCATCCCTCCAGACATCCTGGCGCAGTTGTTCTCGCCGGTAAAAAGCACCAAAGGCGCAGATCACCGGGGCTTGGGGCTCAACATTGTTCATGGCCTGGTGACCGGGGCAGACGGCAGCATCAGCTGCCAATCCGATCCGAACGGCACCGTTTTCCGAGTTTTTTTGCCGGGCGGCTTAGCTGATGGACAGCATAGCGGTTTATAAGAAGTGCTTCTCGAAATGACCTTCCACTTTCCTCATGCTCCTGCTCACGATTTTGCCGATGCGCTAAACCCGACGCTGCGCAGCGAACAAAAGCATACGCCGTGCATGCTTCTGGTCGAAGACGAACCTCGCCTGATGGCCAACCTGCATGATTTTCTGAGCGGACGCGGCTTTGAACTAACCACTGCATCCTCAGGCCACGCTGCCCTGCGCCAACTGGAACAGCATTCATTCGATCTGGTGCTGCTCGACCTGGGCCTGCCTGACATGGGGGGCCACGAGGTGATGGATTTCATCGCTGAGCACAAAATCGCGACCAGCGTCATTGTCCTTTCCGGCCATACGGGCATCGACGCCCCCATCGGCGCATTGAAGCGAGGCGCTTATGGCTATTTGCGCAAGCCGTATTCGCCAGAGGAATTACTGAACACAATTCGCAATGCCCTGGACAAGCGCCAACTGGAAGCCGACAACGCCCGCATTACTTGGCAGCTTCAATGTTCTGAAAGGCTGTACCGGCATCTGGTCGACCATTCTCCCGACATCATCTATACGCTGGACCAGGAGGGCCGCTTCACATTCATCAACGATCGCGCCCTGAAAACGCTGGGCTTCGCCCAGGAGGAACTGTATGGCAGGCATTACACTTTCCTGGTGCACGAGGAAGATTTGGGCAAAGCAGAAGACGCGTTCGGCGAGCACCACGCTCTTGGCCATTCGCGAAATATCGAATTGCGCCTGAAAAGCCGGCACCGCAAGGAGGGGCGCATCTTCGACCATAGGCTGATGACGGTATCCTTTGCCACAGCCGACGGCAGCTTAAGTGCGCAAGAAATACAAGGCACCTACGTGGTAGCGCGCGACATTACGGAGCGCAGACAAGCCGAGGACGCGATTTCATACCACGCGCAGCACGACATGTTGACCCGCCTGCCCAATCGTGCACTGTTCAAGGAGCGGCTTCGCCTTGCGATTCTAGACGCCAGACACAGCCAGACGCAATTGGCTGTGCTATACGTCGATCTGGACCGCTTCAAGCTGGTCAACGACATGCTAGGTCACAGTAAAGGCGATCAGCTCCTGCAAGAAGTTGCATCGCGCCTGAAGACCGCGCTGAGCCCGGAGGATATCGTCGCTCGCATGGGCAGCGACGAATTTATCTTGCTTCTCCCTCGCTTGCAGCGCCCGCAAGATGCGACTGACATTGCCCAGAAATGCATGACCAGCCTGCAGCAGGCTTTCAGCCTGAACGATGAAGAAATACACATGTCGGCCAGCATCGGGATCGCGATGTACCCTCTGGATGGCCAAAGCGCGGACGAGCTGGTCAGACACGCCGACATCGCAATGGAGCACGTCAAGACGCAGGGCCGAAACAACCATAGCTTCTTTGACGGATCGATGAGTGCAGCCACCCGGCTAAAAGTGCATCAAGAGAAGAACCTGCGACGCGCGCTCGAGTTGAATCAGCTCGAAATGTATTATCAGCCCCAGATTGATATCGTCAGCGGACGCATCGTAGGTGCAGAAGCACTGATGCGCTGGAACCATCCTGAACATGGGGTACTTTCAGCAGGCGTTTTTCTGCCGGCAGCTGAGGAAAACGGCTTGATACTGCCCTTGAGCGATTGGATGATCGAAGCGGTCTGCCGCGATATTCTGTCGGTGAGAGCTTCTGCCTGCGAACCATTGCGACTGGCCATGAACCTGTCGCCGCAGTATCTGGACCGTGTCGACTTCTGCCAGAAATTGCAGCAGGCGCTGGCGCGCCATGACATCGCACCCGGACAGATTGAAGTCGAAATTACGGAAAATATTGGCATACGAGATCCGCAGAACGCCGTGGAACAATTGAATCGACTGCGCCAACTCGGCGTGAGCGTAGCCATCGACGACTTTGGAACCGGCTATTCTTCGCTCGCCTACCTGCATCGTCTGCCGATCCATACTCTCAAAATCGACCAGTCTTTCGTGCAGGAAATCCAGGATGGCCGTCACCAGTTCCCTGTGGTGACGGCCATCATTTCGATTGCGCGCGGACTCGGGCTCAAACTGATCGCCGAAGGCGTGGAGACCGGCATGCAGGCGCAGTACCTGACCGAAGCCGGCTGTCACATCATGCAGGGCTACTATTTTCACCAGCCAATGCCGCTGCGCGAACTGATCAAGCTGCTGCCTCCCGTCCTGGTCAACGTTAGCGCTGCCTGAAGCACCGCCATGCCTCCTAGCCTGTCTTCCAACCTGCCCCCGAATAGTCAGAGCACGCTGGCTGGAATTCAGCAGGAAGCGCAGCAGGGTAATGCCGACGCGCAAAACCGGCTCGGCCTGATGCTGAGCAGTGCCCAAGGCGTGCCCAAGGACAACGAGCAGGCCCTGCGCTGGTTCGAGAGGGCCGCCAGTCAGGGCCATGCCGACGCCCAGAACAACCTCGGGCTGATGTACGCCAACGGCCGCGGAACCCCGCAGAATTATGAGCAGGCGCTTGCATGGTTCACACGGGCAGCCGACCAGGGCTATGCGCGCGCTCAGTACAACCTCGCCCTGATGTACGACATCGGCCAAGGAGTGCTGCAGGACCAATCCAGCGCGTTTTCGCTCTACCTATCTGCCGCCGAACAAGGCCATGCCCGCGCTCAGTGCAATCTTGGCCTGCTCTATTTCCAAGGCAAGGGTGTGGAGCAGCACGACGGCATGACGCTGTTCTGGCTGCGCAAGGCGGCCGAGCAGCATCAGCCCAAAGCCATGTTCCAGCTCGGCTTGATGTATGAACGTGGCAATGGAGTCAAGTCGGACATGGCCCAGGCTCTTGCCTGGCATCGGCAGGCAGCCGGTCTCGGCCTGACGGAAGCTCAGTTCCATCTTGGCCTCCTGTACGATTCTGGCAAAGGCATTTCCCAAGATTATTGCCAGGCCGCGCAATGGTACGCTCAGGCAGCCGAAAGTGGCCACGCGCTGGCGCAATTCAATCTCGGACTGATGTATCTTAGCGGGCAAGGCGTCGCCGCCGATCGGGAAGCGGCATGCAAGTGGTTCGCCCAAGCCAAAAGAAACGGCATCGCCAAAGCCGCCAAGTATCTTGCCTCCGTCAGCCCCCTAGCCGATCAGGCCTCTGTCGATCCGCTCAGCGCCTGACCCTCAATTCGCCTGCTTTTTGCTCGCCATCACCGCCCTCTTCCTACGCTGAACTACGCATCTTCCGACGGATAAGCGTCGGCATTTCGCCCCTTCGCATTTCCCTTTTCTTCCCTCCGTCCGGATAGCCGTCGGTATTCGCAAACCGGAACGTTCGTGCCTGCCTCATTCTAAAGATAGCTTCTGGCATAAAAGTTGCTGCATAGAAAGCGCGAACCCTATGAGAGACGGCCAACATGGCTGCGGTTATGAACACTATAGATTTCATCGTCCAAAAATTATTCAATGTCGCGGCTTGCCAACCTGCATATAGCCGTGCTGAAGAATCAATTCTTCATGATCCCCTTGAGGAAGCTGCCTCCTTCGGGCGCTGGTGGCTCGATTCCGCAAGCAACAGCATGCTGCTGTCCGGAGTCGCAGCGGACTTTCTCAAAACGAATGACGGCAGTCACGAAAACTATCGCACCTGCTTCTTGCATGTGTTTCAGGAAGACAAGCCGTCGCTTAGTGACGCGCTAAATGAGTGCAGCCAGGCGGGAAAAACCATCGACTGCGAGTTTCGCATCATCAACGAACTGATCGGCATGCGCTGGCTGCGCATGGTTTCACTGCCGCCTGAAGGGGCAGAGAGCCACGTTCGCCGAGGACTGCTGATCGATATTAGCGCGCTTCGGCAAGCGACCATGCGTGAACGACTCAGTTACCAATCGGCACAGTTCCTGATCGCAAATCATAGCCTGGAAGATTCCTTGACCCAGCTGATGCAACTGGTCTGCGAAACGCTCGGATGGGAATGGGGCGCCTACTGGGAACTTGAAGACGATCACCCACACGAGCAACGACTGCACTGCAAATACCGTTGGCATGAACCGCGACATGCGCTCGACAAGTTTGCCGAAGAAAGCCTGCGCACCAAGGTTGCTCCGGGGGAAGGTCTGATAGGACGCGTCTGGCAAAGCGGCAAGTCCGCGTGGTCCGAACTCGAAACCGGCCTTTCAAACTGCCCGCGTCAGCAGGGGATAGGCAAATGTGGACTGCTGTCGGGCTATGCCTTTCCCGTGGCCTACCAGATGCCGGACGGCCAGCGTCATAGCCCGGGCGTACTGGAATTCTTCAGCAGCCGGGGGCGTCAGCGAGAAGCGCAGCTGCCGAATATCTCGGTCGCGATCGGTGCGCTCGTCGCACAGACCATCCAAAGGCATGAACAGATAGCCACCATTGACCGCTTGGCGAAGGTGGACGACTTGACCGGCCTGGCAAACCGCAGCCATTTTCACCACCTGCTGAATCAGGCCTGCATTCGTGCAACGGCTTCCGACGCAACATATGGCTTGCTCTACATCGATCTCGACCGGTTCAAACCGGTCAATGACGTATTCGGCCATGAAGCGGGGAACGCGGTATTGCGAGAATTTGCCCATAGGCTGACCGAGCTTATCCCGCTCGGTTGCCAAATAGGCCGGCTGGGGGGCGATGAATTCGCCGTGCTTTCCTATCCGGCCGCCTCAGCCGGCCAGTTGAGCGATCTGGCCGACCGCATCCTCGCCGCTGCAAGTCGTCCATTTATGTTCGAAGGCAACCCCCTGAGTATTTCCGCCAGCATCGGCATCAGCATTTTTCCGGAAAACGGCGCGACCACCCCCGAGTTGATTCGATGCGCCGATGCCGCCATGTACCGCAGCAAGCACAACGGGCGGAGCAGGCACAGCTTTTCTTCCCCAGCCGTAATGGCGCCCACCTCCTCCGTAAAACGCTTTCCGACCATGGAAGCGGCATTGCACTACGCGTTGCTGGATAAGCAGTTCTTTCTCCAATACCAGCCGATCTTCGACTGCTTCGGAGAGAAGATCATCGCGGTCGAGGCACTGATCCGCTGGCGTACCCCAAGCGGCGAGCTGGTGAGGCCAGATGTGTTCATACCAGTTGCAGAACGAAGTTTTCTGATCGGATGCATCGACCGTTGGGTTGTCCAGCAAGCTTGCATGGACCTGGCGCTGATGCATCGCTCCGGCTTTGCCGGACTGCAGGTCAACGTCAACATGGCGGCATCGGAATTCCTGAACGAGAGCCTGCCCGACGAACTTTCGAAGATAGCAGAAGAAGCTGGCCTGTGCGCACGTCACCTTTGTCTGGAATTGACGGAAAACATGGTCATGCATCACGCCGACAAGGTCGTGCCCGTCATGCAGGCGCTCAGAAAACGGGGCTTTCATCTCAGTCTGGACGATTTTGGGACCGGCCACTCTTCCCTTTCCCGTTTGAACCAGTTGCCGATCTCTTCCCTGAAAATCGATCGGTCTTTTGTTGCCGGCCTGCCCGAAAACAGGGATTGCAGCGCCATTGTCCGCACCATTTTCGATCTTGGGCATCACATGAACCTGCAAATTATCGCGGAGGGTATCGAAACGGATGCCCAAATGGGATTTCTCCGCCAGTTCGGCAGCACATGGATGCAGGGCTTTCTGCTAGGCCGCCCCATGACGATTGATGATCTGATCGCCCGGCTTTCCCGGTCTGCAGCATAGCGCGCCACAAAGACGCACCACTTTTACTAATTACAAGAACCCAACAGCAATCCCATGGCTAAAACCAACTCCGCGTCAGAACTTCCGATTGACACTTTCCTGCCCTATATGCGCGACGTTACCCGTTGCGAGCAGTCCCTGCGCGAGCTATCGCTGATGTGGCGCATGATCGAATCCTCCGCCAAGATGAATTGCCCGGTCGAGGCCGGCGCCATCATTCCGACCATGGCGGCTACGCGTGCCGGATTCAACCGGCTCGAACAGGATCTGGTTGCCAGTCTGGTACGGGAAAAGATGGCGAACGTCCTGGCCGAGGTCGGTACCAAGGCGCAATATGTGATCGACATCGTGGTGCGCAACCTGTACGAACGCACCGCCGACGTCGGCTTTCTTGCGACCGACCGCGAGCTGTGCGCCTTTGTCGCGGACCAGCATAACCGGCAGGAAGACATACGCGAACGGCTGCTGGCTTACCGTCGGAAATATACCGTTTACGATGAGATTCTGCTGATGGACTGCTCTGGCAATGTGCTGGTCCAGATCGACGATCGCATGCAAATTGAAGGCAGCCACGATCCCCTGATCGCCGAGACGCTGGCATGTGAAGGCTATGTGGAAACTTTCCGAGCAACCGACTTGCGGCCGGGCAAGCGCAAGGCGCTGATTTATTCGCGCAGAATGCAGCACCCCGCCACGGGCGCGATTATCGGCCTTTTGTGCCTTTGCTTCGATTTCGAACGCGAGATGGAGGGCATTTTTTCGACGCATCGTGATGCCGCCGGGCGTTCGAACATGCTTCTGCTCGACGGTGACAACCGGGTCATTGCCAGCGCCGATCCGCTCTGGATTCCGCTTGGGGCGCGGGTTCCGGTCAACCGCGACGGCAGTGCCGGGCTCGTCATGTTCGGCGGTCGCGAGTACCTTGCCCGTACATTTAGCGCGGAGGGGTATCAGGGGTACATGGGACCTCCCGGCTGGCAGGGACAGGTAATGATCCCGCTGGAAGTTGCCTTCAATGCGGACGGCACTGAGGCCCTTTCCACCCTTGAAGCCGGCATAGCGCAGGGCCTGCTATCCCATTCCAAGGAATTTTGCCCCCCATTGTACGAAATAATGAGCGCAGCCGACACGATCCGTCGTGTCGTCTGGAATGGTCAGGTCATGACCGCCGGGCAGCAAGGCGATCTGCTTAAGCTGAAAACCATACTCGACCAAATCAGCGAAACAGGCAATCGCAGCAATGAACTCTTTTCCCAATCGATCCGCGATCTGTACGAAACGGTGCTGCGACTTAGCCTGCGCCACGGCGAATTCACGTCGCGGCTATTGGTGGACCTGCTTGATCGCAACCTGTATGAGCGCGCCAATGACTGCCGCTGGTGGGCGCTGACGCCGGAACTGGGCGCTGCCCTGACGGATGCAACGCCGGATCGGCAGGCCATCAAAAACATGGGCGCCATTTTGGCGTACATCAATGGGCTGTATACCGTTTACACGCAACTGTTTGTCTACGATCGCAACGGCCGCATTGTGTGCTCAAGCAACCCGGCAGGCGATAGCTGCGGAGTCGCGAACGAGCCAGGGACCGCTGCAGCGCGAAGTGCAGTCATTGACACCGACACGCTCGCAATTGTTCTCGCACTGCGAGGCGAGCAGGATTATCACGTCACGCCATTCACGCCCTCCGACCTTTATGGGCAACGCCCAACCTATGTTTATCATGCCGCCATTCGCCATCCCGAGCACCCCTCCACCGTTGTCGGCGGCATCGGGATCGTTTTTGACAGCGAGGTCGAGCTTCTGGCCATGTTGCGCGGCGGCCTCGGCGGAAAGCGAAACACGCAGGGCTATTTCGTTGATCGATCCGGCCGTATTCTCTCCAGTACAGATCCGCGTCATCCTGCCGGAACGACGCTAGAAATCGACCCGTCGATGCTGTTGGTGGAAAAAGGAGCTAGCGCCTCGCGTATCGTGGTTTTCGATGGAAACTATGCTGTAGTAGGATGCGCCGCATCGAACGGGTACCGGGAATTCAAGGTGTCGGACGGCTACAACGAAGACGTGCTGGCAATCGTGTTCGAATTCTTCGGGGAAGTACGCGAGCACACTGCCACGCGGGATCATAGCCTGTATGCACTGCAACCTCAGTTATCGGCCAGCGAAGGGGTGGAATTCGCCACTTTCTTCATTGGCCAGGATCTTTTCGCTCTCCGGGCTGAATGCGTCATCGAAGCGTTTACCGGCGCCGACATCACACCGATGTCTCTCGGTACGCGGCGAGAATGCATCGGCATGCTGTCGCTGCAGCGCGGAACGGTATGGGTGTTCGATCTGGGACAAGTAATACGCGGCACGCCCTCCGGCATCGACAGCAACAGCCAGGTTCTGGTGATATCCCGGAAGGGGAAAACGATTGGCTTGCTGGTCAGCGAGCTGCACGGAGTGCCGGAATTCAACGAGACGCATATCATTCCCACCCCGCTCGCCTCGCACGTGGACGGCATGCTCGTTCCCAGCGTCATCAAGGCAAATGAAGGGCGCCTGCTGATCCAGGTTATCGACGTAGACTCGCTCTTCTGTCTGCTGGACAAAACGGCAGTCGTGCTTGCATGAGTTAGCGCGTTGATTCAGGGCGCGGGGCGGAATCTGATGCCGGATGTTGTAAAATATCCATCACGGCTTCGCCGTACGATAGTTCCTTTTCACTTTTACCGGCGGAGCAATGATGCCCAATCTCAAGGGTTCGCGCACTGAAAACAATCTGAAGGCCGCATTTGCGGAAGAGGCACAGGCTCACATGCGCTATCTGGCCTTTGCCAACCGCGCCGATATAGAGGGACAGAGCGACATCGCCGCCCTGTTTCGCTCGACCGCTGCCGGCGAGACCGGTCACGCCTTGGGCCACATCGATTACCTGGAGTTCGATCCGGCCACAGGCTTGGCGACGGGCACGACGCGCAAGAATCTGCAATCCGTGATCGAAGCCGAAACCGGCGAATACGAATCCCTGTACCCGGAAATGGCCCGCGTGGCGCGCGAGGAAGGTTTCGAGGAAATCGCGAACTGGTTCGAGGTACTGGGCAAAGCGGAGCGTTCCCACGCGCGCCGCTTTCAGCAGGCGTTGGACGATCTGATAGATTGAAACAAGCTACATGCTGGCGCACTCGGGGCGCGGCCCAGCCGTAGTATGGGATATTCCGGCTTCGGGGCGCGGCAACTCGTAGTCGACGTCGGTTTGTCGGTTGTTGGATATGACGCGAGTCGCGCCAGTCCAGCGGTCCAATCGGTAAGCGCCCCATTTGCCGTCCACGGTTTTCAGCTCGTAGCGGTTTATCCATGCGAACAAAAGGCCGCAGAACAGGACGACCAATAACAGGATTTTTTTCCAGCTCATGTCCTCGCCGTCCAGCCGCAAGGCCTGGCGCAATTTATCCCACGCTTTCATGCTGCCTCCCGAGTGGCTGTCGCTATCCGCCAATCTTGAGGCCGCTTTTGTGCGCCCGATGCCAAATATGTCAATAAAGCGGAAATTAATTCAGCCCAATTTTGTGTTATCTGTCAAACACGTGCCTGAGATGCGCCTTCGTCAAGCAAATTGCTTTGATACGAGGGATAATGCGCGCTGATTCACAGCGAAATAAATCATGCGAGGCTGCTTCATCGTTCTTGACTTCGAAACCACGGGTATGTCGCCTGCCAGCGGCGCCAGGGCGACGGAAGTGGGTGCTGTGCGAGTGGAAGACGGCCGCATTGTTGCCCGCTTTCAAAGCCTGATGAACGCAGGTGCGCATATTCCGCCTTTCATCCAGCGCCTGACCGGCATCACCAATGCCATGATCACCGCCGCTCCGCCCTGCGGGGAAGTGATGCAGCGCTTTCATGATTTTCTTGGCGATGCGCCGCTGGTCGCGCACAATGCGCCCTTCGACCGTAAATTTCTGGATGCCGAACTGGCACTCTCAGGGCTTGCGGCTCCGCAACCGATGATCTGTTCGATGCGCATTGCGCGCCGCATTCTTTCCGATGCGCCCAACCACAAACTCGGAACGCTGGTTGGCTATGCCGGCATCGAAACCGATGGGGTATTTCACAGGGCGTTGGCAGACGCTGAAAAGACTGCGCACCTGATGCTGTCGATGGCTGCCCGTGTGCGCCAGCTGCAGGGTATTTCGTTGGTGGACTATTCACTGATGAGCAGTCTGCAGAACGCCCCGCGCTCAAGACGATGCTAAACGGATTTTCTGCCCCGCTCGCGAACTTACCCTTTAACCGCCACTCTAAATTGCATCTTCTCGTTTCTCCTCAGCAGGGAGTTGGTCCCGTCTGTTTTAAGTCCTTTTGCAGGCGGGACGTTTTTTTGCTCCGGCATCTGGCTCCCCAAATTTCCTCTCCCACCAACTTTTCCTCTCTAGCCCTCTACAGAACATCGCTGCTTTAACAGCAGGTTGTGCCGCAAGCTTGGTACAGAACTTGCCTCTAGCCAGATTACAACTCTTCGCGTAGCATAGCGGCGCATTTCAGCAGCGTCTTTCACCAAAACGAAGCGGTTAATCCTTCGGCATTCATAAATAGAGGCAATCATGGTCAACTTGACACCAGTCATTACAGCAATGTCGTGGATACGTCTCGTCGTGATTGTCGCAGGCGTCGTCTGCATTCGGCATGCCATGTCCACTGTAGCCATACGTCTGCGCCATGTCGAAGTAGAGCGCGGAAGCGACGGAGAATACCGGCTGATCACTTTCCATAATGGCGCGCAAGTCGCCACGCTGATTCACGGAGAAACGGCGGGCAGCATTCGCCGGTTATCGGATGACGACTGCCGTCTGGCCTGATTCCAATCGCTTTGGCGGACATCAGCGCGCATAGACTTTTCAGCCAGCTTGTCCATTCCCGCTTAGTTTGGCTGCGAAGTATAGGGAATTATTCATTGGTTAAGATTCGCCCAGCAGTTGCGACTGGCCGCACCCTACTCGGCTGACAACTCATGTTGTGGCCGCCGGCGACTTGGATGTACCGCCCCCGCTTCTACCCAGGCGCTCAAATTCGGAAATAACCTGAGCCCCGAGCAGGAGCAGCGTCGCAGCGATCTCCAGGGAAAACAGCACGATGATGGTCGCAGTAAGCGACCCATAGACCTCGCTCACTTTTGACAGCGTGGAAAAATACCAGACAAGCACATGCCGCACGACTTCCCATAGCGTGGCGGCCGGCACGGCGCCGATCAGCGCGTGACGCAGCGACAGCCGTCCCACCGGCATCACCAGATAGATTGAGGTCAGGACAAAAATTTCGCCGGCAAAGCCGAGCAGGTACAGCAGCACGCCGGAAACGCCACCCAGCGACCAGGTAAAACCGAGAAATTGGATACTTTCCTCGCCGATCACCTGCAACACCCCCGCCACCATCGTCATTAGCAGAAATCCCACGCCAAGAAACAGGATGTAGAGGTACGGGAGCACCGCCGACACCAGGAAACGCCGCCGGCGAATGGCGACACGATGGAAAAAGATGACGGACATCGCGTTTTCAAGCACGGTGAAGGCGAGCGAACTGAAAAAGATCATGGTCACCAGCAGAAACCAGCCGATGACGTTGCGATGCACCAGAAAATTTTCCAGCTCGCCCACGATCAGCCCGGACTGTCCGGGAAGCAGCCAGGCCAAGTAGCGGCCAAGTGTATGCAGCAACTCGGCCTGGTCGATGACATGCGACAGGGCGATCACGATCAGGATCAGCAGCGGCACGATTGACAACAGCGCATAGTAGGCAACGGCGCCCGCCAGCAGCAGACCCTGATTGGCGCGGAACGCCTTGAACGTGCGCGCGCCGAAAGCCAGCGGGCTTTTCAGGATCAATTGCGTCTCGCGGCTTAGCGACATAACATACACCCGGTAGTATTTTGTAGTGCGCCCATACTTTCAGGCGCTACTGCTCTTTTTTCAAGCATACTCCCTATACCATCCCCCCTGCCGATTCGAATGACCCATTCTCCAGGAAGCGTTCGAAGTCGGCAGCGGACACCGGGCCGGAAAACAGGAAGCCCTGCGCGAAGTCGCAGCCAGTGGCGACCAGGATATCGCGCTGCTGCTGCGTTTCCACCCCTTCCGCAATTACCCGAATGCCGAGCTTGTGCGCCATCGCGATCATGGCTTCGCACAAGGCAAGGTCGTCCGATTTTTCGGTCAAATTACCGACAAAGACGCGGTCAATCTTGATGTAGTGGATGTCAAAGCGTTTCAGGTACGACAGCGATGAATATCCGACGCCAAAATCGTCCAGCGCCACCTCGATGCCGGCATCGCGAAAAGCCAGCAGCTGATCCTTCACTTTTTGTCCCGGATCCAGCAGCAGATTTTCAGTGATTTCCACCACTAGGCCGCTGCCCGGCAGGCCTATGTCGCGCAGATGCTCGCTCCAGAGGGTAAGGCTCAGGTTGCCATTTCTAAACTGGATCGGCGAAATGTTGACGTTCATTTGAAAATCGGGCCGCTTTCTGCGCCATTCCACCGCCTGAGTTGAAGCGCGACGAAAGATCCAGTCGCCGAAACCGCCGATCATGCCGGTGTCCTCGGCGAGCGCAATGAAGTCAGTCGGGCTGATAAATCCCTTCGTCGGATGCCGCCACCGCAGCAGCGCCTCGGCCTTGCACACCTGCCCGCTCACCAGATCGACGATAGGCTGATAAGCAACCTCGAACTGCTCACCGCCGAGCGCACCGCGCATGTCGTTGACCATGTGCGTTCTGGCCTGCGTCGCTTCCTGCATCGCCTGGGTGAAATAGCGGAAACGATTACGGCCCTCATGCTTGGCAGCATACATCGCCTGGTCGGCGTTCTTCAGCAGATCCTCGATGGCGGTGGCGTCATTGGGATAAAGGGTGATGCCAATAGACGCCGAAACCTGCGCGACCTCCTCTCTCAGGTGAAAAGGCTCTGACAGGCGTTCGAGAATATGGCGCGCAACGCGGCTGACGTTGCCGGCATCGTGCAATTCGGTCAGGATCACGGTGAATTCGTCTCCGCCCATGCGCGCCACGGTATCAGATTCCCGTATGCAGGCGTTCAGGCGGCGCGCGGCTTCCTGCAGCAGCAAGTCGCCCATGTCGTGACCCAGCGTGTCGTTGACGTATTTGAATCCGTCCAGGTCCAGAAACATCAGCGCCATCGGCAGGCTTGTACGGCGCGACTTCTTGATCGCCTGCTTCAAATGATCGCGGAACAGGTTACGGTTGGGCAGATTGGTAAGCGCATCGAAGTTAGCCTGGTTCCAGATCATGTCTTCCGACTGCTTTTTCTTGGTGATGTCGGAAAATAGCGTGACACGCCGATGCACCTGCCCGTCCGGATTGTAGGTGGTATTGATGGCGAGCAGAGCGGCGAACAGTTCGCCATTCTTGCGGCGGTTCCACAATTCGCCCTTCCATTGCCCGGTCCGATTCAATTCCTGGACGATTGCCTGGTAAACCTCATCATCGTGCAAGCCCGAACTGAATGTGTCGGTGCTGCGACCAAGGACCTCGTCGGCAAGGTATCCCGTAATACGCTCGAAGGCCGGGTTGACCGCGACGATTTTACTGTCGGCATCGGCAATCATCATCGCCTCGCTGCTATCGCGATAGACCATGGCAGCCATCTTGAGGTCTTCCTCGGCCTCCTTGCGCTGGGTGATGACCTCGGTGAACAGGATGATGCCCCCCACCTTTCCGCCGGCATACCACGGCTTGATTTCCCAACGCGTCCATTCCACCCGGCCGTCGGCCCGCACGAAATTATCTTCTTCCATACGCACGCTCTCGCCTGCCAGCCCGCGCTGATGGGCTTTGCGCCATCGTTTGGGGGCATCAGGAAAGACATCGTAAGTCACACGCCCGATCAGGTCCTTTTCAGCAACATTGAAATTTTCCAGGAAGCGCCTGCTTACCGCCAGAAAGCGCATGTCGCGGTCGAACATCGAGATCGCCGCCGGCGCATTTTCTACAAACAGCCGCAGCAATTGCTCCTGCTCGCGCAGCCTGCTCTCCAGGCGGCGCTGCTGCGTGACGTCGCGTCCGATGCCCAGCACGCCGATCAGCCGCCCGTCTGCAGTGCTCACCGGAACCTTGGTGGTTTCCAGCAGCACGCGACAACCGCTTTCGGCAACGGTGACCCATTCTTCATTGGTGTGGGGTGCCCCGGCCTTGATGGCAGCCAGGTCATTGGCCCGGAAGAAGTCCGCAAGATCGTTGTCAACGAAATCGTAATCGGTCCGACCGATGATCTCGCTTTTTGCGACACCGAAAAGGCGTTCGAAATTATGGTTGCATTCGAGATAGATGCCCTCGGGTGACTTGAGCCACATCATGTCGGGAATGGTCATGATCAGGCTTCGCAGACGCGATTGCTGTTCGTACAACTCACCCACGGCTGCCTTCAGGCTACTGGTACGTTCATCTACTGTTCGCTCCAAACCCATGCGCGCCTCGGTCTCGTCAAAATGCAGCCGCACCAGCCGCCACGCACCTGCAAAGAAAAGCACTATTAGTAACAGCGACAAAAACCAAACCTTCCGGTGGGTTTCGTCCAGGTTGGCGTTGTAGTCGCGCGCGGGCAGCAGATGAACCGCCTTCCAATGGTATTCGCGCCCCTGTAAACCATCGACCGCCTGAATCGACATAGATCCTGCAGTACTCACTCCTTCAATTAAGTCTAACGGACGGATGGTGGCGAAGGTCCACAAGCCCTCTTCCGCCTCGAACTGACCGCTGTCTTCGGCCGCAATCCGCTCCCAGGCCAGCGGATATTTCTGCGCAACCGTCAGATCGGGGCGGCCCAGCATGAAACCGAATTCCAGTTCCTTGTAATCGCCCTTGATCCAGTAGCCGTCCTGGTTCAGGAGCCAGACTCCGTCGCTGCGGTTAGGATAATAGAGAGCAAAGCGCTGCAGCAGGCGCTCGGCGGAATAATTGGCCAGCAGGATGCCGCGCTGCAAACCGTCGCTGCCAAACAGAGGGGTGGCGAACCGTATCGTCGGCCGGTAAGGCACCTCGATCTCCCCTTCTTCTACATTTAAGTCAAGCGGCGACACGTAAATCTGGCCGAGCTTGAGCCTTATCGCTTCCTGAAAGAAGTAGCGGTTCCCCTTATATTGCAACTTCTCCGAAGGCACGACAGCCACCTGTGCATTGAGGTGCTCGACGCGCAGACGCTCCCTGCCGGTCTCGTCGATCCAGCGAATTTTGTCGTACAGCTCCTTGGCCTGCATGAACGCGACCCAGTCGGCAGCCATGCCGGCCAGCCGGGCTTCGCCCCTGCGCTCCCACAATTGCCGGTTCGCAGGCCGCAGCGTCAGATAGATAAGGTCGCGCGCCGCGGTCTGCAGGGTGCGACTGACGGTCTGCGCACCGACCTGCACCTTGTCCTCGGCAAAATTGGCATGTTCAGCGTGCACCCGGCTGGTTTCGCTCCGGCAGACCATCCAGCCTGCGGCAGCGATCAGCAGCGCGATCGGCAAAAAAAGCAGGAGCACCCGGCTAATAAAAGCCGCCGACCAGGGTTTGGTGACGCCTGAGGGAAGCATTTATTGCTCCAATTAGGTGTGAGCATGCCTAAAGTGGCATCGGCAAATGTACTTTCGCCCGTTGTAAGGCTAAGAGCATGACTAGCTTAGGAAAATTCCAGCAAGGATGAGTCAACATTCGACAAAGTTAGTGCATAAACGCACTTCATTAAATGGCAACCGTCTGCTTGGGACGTGTCAACAATCATACTGGCGTTCGCCCTATACTGGCCCAGGCAATACGCACCGATGAATGGTTCCAGGAAAGGTCCGCCCATGAAAAGCCGAATCGCTTTAGCCACCTTCCTCGCGCTCCTTGCCGGCGTTGTACAAGCGCAGGAAATAGGCTCGGTAAATACAGAATGGAAGTTATTCGGGTCGCATCAACTCGTGGTCGAGGCATACGACGATCCCAAGGTGGAAGGCGTGACCTGTTATCTTGCCAAACCCAAGCGCGGCGGCGTGGCTGGCGCAGTCGGCGTGGCGGAAGAAGTTTCGGACGTGTCGATCAGTTGCCGCCAGATCGGCCCGATCCGCTTTCGGGAAGCGCTATTGCAACAGGAAGACGCCTTCACCGAGCGCCGCTCTCTGATTTTCAAGACGCTGCATGTGGTACGACTGGTCGACCGGGCTCGCAATGCCTTGGTCTACCTAACTTATTCCGACCGTGTCCTAAGCGGCAGCCCCAAGAATTCGGTCACCGCTGTGCCGGTCGATGCCGGCACACCGATTCCTCTGAAGCGGTAACCAGGGCCGCCGTATGAAGGCAATAGCGACTGTGCGTAATTCCGCGGTTTGGCAGTGCCGTTGGCGTGAGCTTGTCCGCATCTACCTGGCGGCGCTGTGGCTCCCGGCCATATGTCTAGCGCAAGATATCCCGAAATGGGAAGCCGGTGCTGGCATAGGGGTGGCCAGCATGCAGGACTATCGCGGGTCCGATCAACGAAAAACTTATGGGGTGCCACTGCCTTACTTGGTCTACCGCGGAGATTTCCTGCAAGTCGACCGTAATCGCGTACGCGGCATCCTGTTCAAGACCGATGTCATGAGCGCCGACATCAGCGTTTACGGATCGCCGCCCGTAAAGGACAACGATGCCCGTAGAGGGATGCCGGATCTGGACGCGTTGCTGGAAATTGGTCCGCAACTGACATTTTTTCTTCAGCGCGGTACGGCAGATCGGCCCGAGATGACGCTCAGGTTGCCGGTGCGGGCCGTGCGCAGGATCGGCGACGAAATGGGCAAGGAGGCGGGCTGGCTGTTCAACCCTTCCTTCGATGCGGAATGGACTCCGTCGGGAGGATGGAAAAAGCGGCTGTCGATCGGCCCGCTGTTCGCTGACCGCAAATATCACGACTACTTCTACGGGGTGGCGCCGGAATATGCTGTACCCGACCGCCCGGCTTATGCGGCCCGCGGCGGCTACAGCGGCATGCAGCTGTTCGCCAACGCATCGAAGCGCTTTGGGAACATCTGGGTCGGCATGTTCCTGCAAGCCGACCAACTCAAGGGCGCCGCCTTCGAGGATAGCCCGCTGGCGAAGAAAAACCTTTCGCTCAGCGCCGGATTCGGTGTGTCCTGGGTGTTCGCCGAATCCGGGAGCAAGATCAGTACCGGACGCTAGGGTTACGGCTGGGCGTCGTTGCTGCCTTTGCTGCCGTTGCTGTCTTTGGCAGGCGGCGACTGGTTGCTGACGCGGCGGTCAGGCGTGTCGCGCGGCGTAAGGCGGCGATCGGCTACGCGCCGTTCGCGAAACTGGTTGAGATCGTAGCTGGCTTGTTCATACAGGTTTTTTGGGCGATCCATTGAGTGGCTCCTAGCAGGCAAATTCAAGAACAGTTGAGCAGTGTAATTCCTTGCCTTGCTGCAAGCTTGATTTATATCAAGCTTGATACAGCTTGCGGCCCCAGCGGCGCAAGGACATGGCGTGCAAACAATCACGCACCATACTGTACCGGGCACAATGCAGCCGCATCTCGCTGCTCTCCTATGTATTTTGAAGAATCTGACTATCTACGGAGAAGCTCCCATTAATTTTTGATACTTCCCTGCAATCCCAGTACGGCTGCACATGATTTATGCCCGGTTGGTCCTGCTCGCCGCTTGTTCTTGCGCAAACAATGGCCGACCCGGCCGCTTATTCTGGAACCGATCAGTTTGGCAGGCCTCCTAGCTGTTGGGCTGGCTGAGTCGGACTGAACCATACTGGAGACCACGATGCGGAAAAAATTCAATAAAGCTGTGTTTCTGACAACCATTCTCCTGGCGCTTGCCGGCTGCGGTGGAGGCGGTGGCGACAGCAGCAATTCACCCAGCACTGGCACTGGCACTGGCACTGGCACTGGCACTGGCACTGGCACTGGCACGGGTACGGGTACGGGTACGGGTACGGGTACGGGTACGGGTACGGGTACGGGTACAACATCAGCCATGACCATGATCTGTGCCGAAGGCACGGGCTGGCAGTGCAGCGGCGGCGAAGTTTTGGCGCGCACGAACGGCATTGCCTTGACACGTTCCGGCGTTCAAGCCTACGGCCGATCCGCGATGGACGCCCCTATGGACGCCAGCGGGTTGACACTGGCTGGCCTGTCCAGCAGCGCCAAGGCCGAGATTCGCGTTCAGAAGAGCGGAAGCACGGTATCGAAACCAAGGCTATTGCTCAGCAATCTGGGCATCTCCTGGGACGGCACTAAGGACAGGCCACTTATTATCGACACTTTCGTGCCGGACGCTGGACGCAACGTGCTCAACGCCGATGGCACAGTCAGCGATAACGTCGCCCTGCCGTCTTACAGCGACCTGAGCTTCTACGATTACGGCACGAAGGGTCGGGAGGCTGCGACCCAGGCGAACTATGCCAACAACCGTTATTTCCCGCGAAGCATCCCGTCACGATGTGAAAGCGGCACGTGTCGCAGCACCGAAATCCTGGAGCCTTTCGCGAATGACAGCGTCGATAACCTTAGCCACGCCAAGGCGGTCCGTTTGCATGGCGATGGCGATGTGCACGCGGGTGACGCACCCGGCGGCGAAATCCTTGAAGGCGGTAACGGCCATGGCGTGCCCTTCCCGGGATCAAAAGGATATCGTGCGTTTGAAAGCTGGAGCCTGCAGTACGCCAATCTCGCGGCCTGGGTGACGCAGGACACGGTCGAGCTCGCGGAGTGGTTACTGATCGCCGGCACCGAGCACAACCAGAACCGGCGAGGCATGGTCGCCTTCGGCGACGTGACGGCTCCTTCCAGCGTGCCGACTAGCGGTACCGTGACCTATACCGGTACCGCCTATGGCTGGTCCAGTGATGCTCAGTATGCGGGACTGAACTTTTCGGGCACGACCGTAACCATTGTCGTCAACTACGCCACGCGCGTCGTGACCGCGACCATCAACGGCCTTCCGGGCGGCACCCTTACCGCCAGCACGACCTTGGGAGCAGCGGGTAGCGACAATGCAAACTATTTCACGGGGGTAGCAGGGAGCGGAGGTGGGCTGAGCGGCCGCCTGTTCGGACCGGCCTCGGGCTCGGCTCCGCCCGAGCTGGCCGGCGTGTTATCGTTGCCGGGCACGCCGGTGATCGCCGGCTTCATTGCCAAGCGACCGTAACCGCATTTCGCGCAATGCAAGGCGGACCTTCTGGTCCGCCTTGTCGTTTATCGGCGAAGCCCGCTACACTGTCGCCCGATTCACTTGGAAGGAACGGGATGCCCATGCTCCACGACGACCATGCGTGCCTGCTGACAGAGTTGACCCGCGTCGAAGGGTTGTGCCCGACGAAATCGGGCTGCGTCACATGCGCTCATGTGGAATACGTTTATTTCGTCGGCGTTCTGTGCCGCTCGGCAGTGCGCCGCATGTCGGCCGAAGGTTGCTGCCTCAGTTACGAACAGCAAGGCGCTTCAGCTCATTCAGGCACGTAGACGTAGCTCGAACCCGGCTCCAGGATAGCGCGCACCTCGTCCGGCAACGGCGCCGACTTGCCGGTGTTGCGATCGACCCAGACTGTTCTTGCACCACCTCTCGCGTAAAGCCGGTCGTCGTCGGTGCGGCGGATTTCCTGCTCGATCTCGAAGCTGGACCTTCCGGGCGGACCGACGTAAGTCTGGACTTCGATCGTGCCGGGATAGGTCAGCGGCAGCATGAAAGAACAATGCGCATGCGCCACCACGGTTTCCATGCCGGCCTGCTTGCTGCGCCCCAGGTATGCATACCATTCGATGCGCGCCTGCTCCAGGTAGCGGAAATAAACCGTGTTGTTGACATGCCCCATTGCGTCCATGTCGCCCCAGCGCATCGGGATGCGGGTGACGTGAACCAGTTTCTTGTCTTGCTTGGCATCCATGAATCTGCAACCTGTGATGGGCGTCCTATCCCTACGGGAGAACCTATTGGACGCCGCGCCTATTGCACGCTGATGCCGTCGTCGGCGGGAATGACGGCGCCGTTGATGAAGCCGGACTCTTCGGCTGCGAGCAATAATAGCAGATTGTCTAGATATTCCGGCTTGCCGGCACGCTTGCGCGGCAGCCTTTCGATCAGCTTTCGGCCAAGCTCGCTATCGAACTGGTGCGCGTTGATCTCGGTCTCGATATAGCCCGGGCAGATGGCGTTGACGTTGATGCCGTGCTGACCCCATTCCAGCGCCATCGCCTTGGTCATGTGGATCAGGGCGGCGTTGCTCATGCCGTACAGCCCGAAACGCGGCAACGGCCGCATGCCGGCGACCGAGGCGATGTTGATGATGCTGTGCTGCCGGCCGGGCATGGTCTTTGCCCGCTCAATCATGCGCTTGGCCACTTCCTGGGCAACAAAGAAGGTGCCGCGCTGGTTGTGGCTCATGACGAAGATGTACTCGTCGAACGAGACTTCGTCCAGCCATTGCGACGATAGGATGCCGGAATTGTTGATGAGAATATCGATTGGGCCGATATCCGTTTCGATCTGCTCGATGGCCGACCGTATGCTGTCGTGGTCGGTCGCATCAAGCGAAATGATACAGGCCGCGCCGCCTTCGGCCTCGATTTCGGCGCGCAGCTCCTTCAGCATGCTCGTATTGCGCGAAGCCAGTACCACGCGGGCGCCTGCTTCAGCGAGCACGCGCGAGAAACGCGCGCCCAGGCCATAGGAAGCGCCGGTCACGAGCGCGATTTTTCCTTCCAGGTTTACTTCGATGGCCATCGATGATTCCTCATGGTGTAACAAACCCGTCACATGCCGTTATCATTACAGGTTTACGTCAGCGTCAATGCCTGAAATCTCAAGCAATGGACGCGTCCAACATGTTACCGGCATCTATACCATGACAGCAAACCAGAGACCCCAGCGCGAAAGCATGGAATACGACGTTGTGATCGTCGGCGGCGGCCCGGCCGGCTTGGCAGCGGCCATCCGCATCAAACAGCTCGCGGCACAGCAGGAACGGGAGGTGTCGGTCTGCTTGTTGGAAAAAGGAGCAGAACTGGGCGCGCACAGCCTGTCGGGCGCCGTCCTGGACCCGCGCGGACTTAATGAACTGATTCCCGACTGGAAGGAACGTGGCGCACCGGTGAACGTGCCTGTGATCGAGGACCGGTTCCTGTTCCTGACCGAGCGCGGCGCGCTGAAGACACCGAACTTCATGCTGCCGCCAGCGCTGAAGAACGAAGGCAATTTCGTTGTATCGATTGGCGAGCTGGTACGCTGGCTTGGCACGCAGGCCGAGGCACTTGGTGTCGATGTCTTCCCGGGCTTTGCTGCCGCAGAAATCCTGTATAACGACGACGGCTCGGTGCGTGGCGTCGCCACGGGGGACATGGGCGTGGGCAAGGACGGTCAGCCGACTTCGAACTACCAGCCCGGCATGGAGTTGCACGCAGCCTACACGCTCTTCGCCGAAGGCGCCCGCGGCCACCTGGGGCGTCAACTGATCGAGCGCCTGGGGCTGGACAAGGGACGCGATCCGCAGGCCTACAGCCTGGGTGTCAAGGAACTGTGGGAACTGGACCCGGCCAAGCACAAGGCAGGCATGACGATCCATACCGCAGGCTGGCCGCTGGACACGCACACCTATGGCGGCTCATTCGTCTACTTCATGGGCGAGCGCCAGCTTGCCATCGGCTACATCGTCGGGCTCGATTACAAGAATCCGTATCTGTCCCCGTTCGAGGAATTCCAGCGCTTCAAGACGCATCCCGCAATCCGGCCGTTTCTCGAAGGCGGTCGCCGCATTGCTTATGGGGCGCGGGCGATCGCTGCCGGCGGCTTGCAAGCGCTGCCGGAACTGGCTTTTCCCGGCGGCGCGCTCATCGGCTGCGAGGCCGGGTTTCTGAATGGCGCCAAGATCAAGGGCATGCATACTGCGATCAAATCCGGCATGCTGGCGGCCGAGGCAGTGTTCGAGGCAACCACGGCTGGGCGCAGACACGACACGCTTGCGGCCTACCCCGAATCCTTTCGCCGCTCCTGGGTCTACGACGAACTGTACCGCGCCCGCAACTTCAAGCCGCTGATGAGCAAGGGGCTGCGTCTCGGCGGCCTGCTGTTCGGCATCGACCAGATGCTGCTGCGCGGCCATGCGCCCTGGACGCTGCATCGCAGCAAGCCTGACCATGAGTACCTGCTGCCGGCGGCGCAGTGCAAGCCGATCGCTTATCCCAAGCCGGACGGCAAGCTTACCTTCGACATGATGTCTTCGCTGTACCTGTCCGGCACCATGCACGAGGAAAACCAGCCCATCCATCTGACGCTGAAGAACCCCGACATTCCGGTGAATGTGAACCTGGCGACATACGCCGGGCCAGAGGCGCGCTACTGCCCTGCCGGCGTGTACGAGTTTTTACCGGCCGAAAACGGGGAGATGCGCCTGCAGATCAATGCCGCTAACTGCGTGCACTGCAAGACCTGCGATATCAAGGACCCAAAGCAGAACATCGTCTGGATCACGCCGGAAGGCGGCGGCGGGCCGAACTATCCGAACATGTGAGCAATCCGCTCATCCGGGGATTAAGGCGGGCTGAAACCCGCGCTCCCTCGGCGGCAACCTATTGCTGGATGGGTTCTGATTCGGAAAAAATGCGAGCCGGCAGTAATTCGGGGTTCGGCGCGACAGGCTGAAATCAGATGTAGGGGAGTATGGCAAAAGATCAGCCTATGGCTCAAGTATTTACAGCGCATCCCAAACATACTCCACCGGGTATACTTAACCTAGGCGGCCAGCACTTCCGGTGCGCTGACGATCTGATTGCGGCCCATCGACTTGGCGCGATATAACGCGCGGTCTGCCGCCATCAGCAAATCCATGGGGATGCTGGCACCCTTCTCCGGCACGATGGCCGCCACGCCGCAACTGACCGTGATGATCCCGTTAGGGCTGCGCGGATTGATGATCGCCAGGCCGGATATGGCCAGCCGAATGCTTTCGGCCACCAAATGCGCACCTTCGAGGTCAGTGTCCGGAAGCAGCACGGCAATTTCTTCGCCGCCGTAGCGCGCGGCCAAGTCGCCCGGGCGCTTCTGGCAAGCGAGGATGGAGTGGGCGATCAGCCTCAGGCATTCGTCGCCGGCCGGATGCCCATAGACATCGTTGTACTGCTTGAACAGGTCGACGTCGATCATCACCAGCGCCAGCGAATGCTGGTTGCGCATGGCGCGGTTGAATTCGTTCAATAGCATGGTGTCGAATTGGCGCCGGTTGGCGAGTCCGGTCAGGCCGTCCTGCATCGCGATGCTTTCGAGCTGACGATTCAGCCCCTGCAAGTCGTCCCTGACCTCGAGCAGCTTCTGCTCGGCTTCGATGTGCAGCGAGATGTGATACGCCAGCCGAAGGCCCATGGCGCCCAGCAGCAGCGCCAGTACCGCAACCATGACAAAGCTCTGCCAGGCGTCGCGCCACCAGGACGCAAGCACCTCGTGCCGCGCCAGCGACACCGCAGCGACCAGAGGCAGCCGTTCCGGCCGGCGATAACTTGTAATGCGGTCAATGCCGTCGAGCGAAGACGGATTGTTGGCATAGGTACCTTGAAGCGAGTGCAGCAATTGCTGGCTAAACGGGGGCGAATCCTTCAGGTTGCGCCCGACCTGTTCCTCGACGAAAGGATATTGGGCCAGCTGGGTACCGTCATTCAGGGCAAGAATGATGATGCCCTGCTTGCCGATGCCGAAGGTCTGATAGAACCGGACAAAGTAATCCATGTGGATAGTGGCAAGCACCACGCCGCCAAAGCTGCCGTCCGGCCGGTTGAAGCGGCGCGACATGGTCAGTATCCATTCGCCCGTCGAGCGGCTGACAATGGGAGCACCGATGTACGGGCCGCGGTCTTCGTGATTGCGGTGATATCGGAAGTAGAAGCGGTCCGAATTATTGACCTTGTTGGGAATGAGGTGCAGCGAATTGGCGAGCCAGCTTCCGTTGTCATCGTAGATGAACAGGCCATGCAACTGAGGCAGCTCCTTGACATGAGCCTGCATCAGCGTCCCCAAGCGGCGCAGACGGGCAGGCTCGATACCATCATTTTCCAGGCGCTCCGTCAGGCTGACCAGCACCGTGTCGGCCTGAATGAAGACGTCTTCGGCGTGCTGCGCGAGCGAACGCACCAGGTTGGAGGCGTTGACCTCGTTCTCGTGCAGCTTGATGTTGTACGCATCCCACGAACGACAGGCGTCGAGCGCGAGCAGCGCCAGGCACACGAGAACCACGAACACCTTGGCTGCCACGATGACCGGCATGCGCGGAGCGAAGTTTGGTGCAATGCCAAGCTGGTCTTGTGCGGGAAGCATGCGGTAGGGCGTCGTGTCGTGAAGTCTGAACGGGGACAGCCGCAACCTTGGGAATATTTTTCCGCAAGGTAAACGATCTATTGTATTTCCGGACTGCAAAAAATCAATCGACTGTTACAAATTAGCAAATATTGCGTGTTTGCTTACTTCGCTTCAAGATACCGGCTGGCGCAAGCAAACCCTAACCCGAGAAGAACATGCCCTATCAAGCGAACCCGGCGGCAACCGTCAATGCACTGCTGGCCGGCGCCCTGGCCAACCCTTTCGGCTACCTGGGGATGCATGGAACCGAACGTGGGCTGGTGGTTCGAGCCTTGCTGCCGCAGGCTCGAGGTGTGAGCCTGATCGACGCGCATGGCGGCGACCTTCAGTGCGAGCTGGAGCGCGCCGGCGACAGCGGGCTGTTCACTGTCCGACTGCCTGATCGAACCGAGCGGTTCGCCTATCGTTTTCGCATCGACTGGGGCACGCACGAGCAGGAACTGGAGGACGCCTATCGCTTTTCTCCTATCTTGGGCGACATGGACGTGTGGCTGCTGGCGGAAGGCACGCATCATCGCCCTTTCGAAAAACTCGGTGCGCATCCCGCCGAAATCGACGGTGTGGCCGGCGTCAGCTTCGCCGTCTGGGCACCGAATGCGCGCCGCGTTTCCGTGGTCGGGGACTTCAACGCCTGGGACGGACGGCGCCACCTAATGCGGTTCCGCCATGAATGCGGCGTCTGGGAAATGTTCGTACCGCACGTGGCCGAAGGCGATTTGTACAAATTCGAAATCCGAGGTGCAGACGGTTTGGTGCGGCTGAAGGCCGATCCCTTCGCCTTTTTTTCCGAACTGCGACCGAACACGGCATCGATCGTGCACCACATGCCGTCGATTTGTCCGCCCAGCGAGAAACGTCGCGAGGCCAACACTCTGCCTGCTCCGATCAGCATCTACGAGGTGCATCTGGGCTCATGGCGTCTGCCGGGCGAACCCGGCAAGCGTTGGCTGACTTACGGCGACCTGGCCGAGCAGCTGATTCCGTACGCGAAGGATCTCGGTTTCACTCACATCGAACTGCTGCCGGTGAATGAGCACCCGTACGATGCTTCCTGGGGCTACCAGCCGACCGGGCTTTACGCGCCGACCTCGCGCTTCGGCACGCCCGACGATTTCCGCGATTTCGTGCAGATGGCGCACGACAGCGGCCTGGGCATCCTCCTCGACTGGGTGCCGGCGCATTTTCCGATGGATGCGCACGGCCTGGCCCAATTCGACGGCACAAACCTGTACGAACACGAAGACCCGCGCGAGGGCGTGCACCAGGAATGGGGCAGCCTGATCTACAACTTCGGCCGGCGCGAAGTGCGCAATTTCCTGGTCGGCAACGCCCTCTACTGGATCGAGCGCTTCGGCGTGGACGGGCTGCGCGTGGACGCGGTCGCGTCGATGCTGTACCGAGACTATGCGCGCAAGCCGGGAGAATGGATTCCCAACCGCCACGGCGGGCGCGAAAACCTGGAAGCGATCGATTTTTTGCAAAATGTGAACGCCATCGTCGGTGAAGAACGGCCGGAAGCGGCCATCATGGCAGAGGAATCGACCAGTTTTCCCAAGGTGTCTCACCCGGTACAGGAAGGCGGGCTCGGCTTTCATTTCAAGTGGAACCTGGGCTGGATGCACGACACGCTCGATTTCATGAAACTCGACCCGGTCCACCGCAAGCATCATCACGACAAGCTGCGCTTCAGCCTGATGTACGCATTTTCCGAACACTTCGTGCTACCGCTCTCGCACGACGAGGTAGTGCACTGCAAAGGCTCACTGATCGGCCGCATGCCGGGCGACGAATGGCAGCGCTTCGCCAACCTGCGCGCCTACTACGGCTTCATGTGGGGCCATCCCGGCAAGAAGCTGCTGTTCATGGGCGGCGAGTTCGGCCAGTACGAGGAATGGAATGCCGACGGCGAGCTCGACTGGAACCTGCTGCAGTATCCCCTGCATGCCGGCGTGCAGCGCGTGGTACGCGACCTGAACGCCGTTTACCGCAGCCACGCGCCACTGCACCGGCTGGATTTTGACCAGCAAGGCTTTCAGTGGATCGTGCATGACGACGTCGATCATTCCGTGTTCGCCTTTCTGCGCCGCGACGAAGATGGCCGCTTCGTGATCGTCGTCAGCAATTTCACGCCTGTTCCGCGACATCATTACCGCATCGGCGTGCCGCAGCCCGGCGTCTACCGCGAAATCCTGAACACCGACAACGCGGCCTACGGTGGCAGCGGCATGCATAACGGCGAACTCGAAACGCAGCCTGTCGCCATGCACGGTTACACCTGGTCGCTTGAGATCACGGCTCCGCCGCTCGCGACCTGCATGCTGGTCATCAAGGAATAACAGGACGATGTACAGTCAATATACGATCCGGTCCGGCTCGGATTATCCGCTGGGCGCG
>Ga0366784_1001_pt2 | contig 88023 bp, 79 predicted proteins | sample TotcelN113001L11_FD_207063 | JGI IMG/M metagenome (GOLD analysis project Ga0366784, IMG submission 207063) | Enriched cells from coal bed in the Powder River Basin, Montana, United States - Total cells N11 rep2 HSBNCT.N11.300.1.L11 ... | reverse complement strand
CTCCAGCTAGAAAGGATCGTCAAGGCTGAAGCGCTTTTGCGATGGAAGCATCCTCAAGCCGGACTGATGCGCTCCGAACAGTTCATCGCCATTGCAGAGGAAACCGGCCTTATCGGCGAGATTGACGAATGGGTCTTGGGCGAAGCCATGGCGCACGCGCGAGAATGGAGCGCTTTGCTCGATGCGCCTTTCCAGATAACCGTCAACAAGTCACCAATCGAATTCATCAGCAGGGAACCGATGAAAAACTGGGCCGCCCATCTGGCAGCGCTCGGATTGGCATGGAACTGCATCGCCATGGAGATCACGGAAGGTGTGCTGTTGAACAATTCTCCAATTGCCCGGGAGAAGCTGGAAAGCCTTCAAAAAGCGGGGGTTCAACTGGCTATCGACGACTTTGGCAGCGGCTATTCATCGATGGCCTATCTGAAGAAATTCAAGATTGATTATCTTAAGATCGATCCGTCATTTGTCAGAGACATGGCGGCCTGCATCGACAGCCGTGCGATTGCCGAAGCGATCATCGTGATGGCGCATAAACTCGGGCTGAAAGTCATTGCGGAAGGGGTGGAGACTATTGAGCAGAAAGACTGGCTGAAAAAAGCCGGGTGCGATTATGCGCAGGGTTATTTCTTTTCCGGTCCGCTTTCCTCCGAAGATTTCAGCGAATTGCTTAGAAAGGGCAAGGTGCCGCCTCAGGGGCAGGCTTACCTCGGCAACTATACGGCATGATTTAACCGCCGGCAGGCGGCTGCTTCAGCGCAGTTGTGTATTTTTATTTATTGAACGAAGCAGCCATGCATTCCGGGAATGCTTTACTGATTGGCAACAGGGGCTTTTTCCAGGTCAGCGATCAGGGCGCCTGGACTTGGTTGGCCCGCCTTGGCTTGAGAAAATCCAGCTTTTCTTTCCGCTCGCACGGTATCGTGATCATGCCTCGATCGACAGCCTGCGCATATATTGCCATTTCGCGGATGAGCGCTTCCTGATGTTCCCTGGTCGGGCTTTCTTGAAAAATCTCCATCTTGATATTCAAGAGCCGGACTTGTCGAACCCAATCGTTACGGTCGGAAATTATCATGGCCTTGTGATGTCATCCGTGTTAATTGATAAAAAAGCATTCAACGTCATTCATTTATAAAAATTGAAAAACCTTTCGGGAACAACTTAATAATGTCGAATTTGCCATTATTAAATCCTGACATTTATCAAAAATACTTTCAACCGAATGACAACGGCATTCAATGCGTTTGAAGATAATCAAGCGGCATCAATGTTCTCACGAGAATCAACTCCTATTTTGTTAATGAAAACATGGTGGGTTCACCGCATTGCTCATGAATGATGAGATAGCGGGCCGTAATTCCACAAATGGCATGCGCATTGAATGCATGCCAATAGATGAATCCGCCTGCCTGATGAACAGGACGGCCGGGACGATCATTAAAACAGGGATAGTGAATCCTGAGACCCGCGTTAGCTACCCACGGCTAACTTGAACTGAATCGCAACTGAGCTGTCGACCCTTGGGATAAGGCTTGGGATATAGACCGCATTGATGCCTACATTCCGATCGAATATCCTGAATGTCACCGTTGCCACCGGCATCAGTACGGGTGCGTACTTCCCATGGTTAAGGTAAGGATAGCCGTCAAGCACTCCTACCGCCCCGCCCAGCCGAACATTGCCGATCTTGATAGGGGTATAAACATACTCAAGATACGTCGTATCCTTTCTTACGCTATTCCTATAGTGCCCGATTGTGAGCGCGCTTTCATCATTGAGGTAATACTCAAGACCGATTCCGGTATTGCGCTCGTTATAATTGGCTTTCCTGTTCTGGTGGTAGGAAAGAAAGCCGCTTGTCACCCATATCTTGCTGCTAATTTCCGGCGGCGCAGGGTTTTCGCTTGCGATGGCAAAACAGGAAAGAAAGCCGGTAATGCTGAATAGCGCGCATTTGCATAGCGGCGTAGTTATACATCTTGTTGCCATATCCGACCTTCCGGAATTGAGTGTTTTTCAACTAATGGTTAATGCGATTCGGTTTTTTATATTTATTATTTTTAATAATATAAATTTATTATATTCAATGGAATTTACAATCTGAAATTATTTATTCGTATTTATATAATTCAAAATTAATTAACAGTTTCAAATTTGTTATTTTTTGTTTATATATTTTCCATTGATTTTTATATCACAATTGTTTCAAGTTTGTTAATGCATTAATTTCAACACAAGTTCAAATCATCGGCAGCATATTTAATTTGAATATATTTAATCCACCCTATGAAAATAATATTTGCGCGCATAACAAAAGTTATACTTTTTTCATTTAAACCAATAATTATTTTTTTATTCAATTCATCGATTAACCACGGATGAATTATTGACTATTGCCTGGATTAATCTCATATTTATTGCCGGTAGCGGATTTGCGGCAGCGATCATTTTTTTATTGCGGATGTTGTTTTATTGCACCGTCGTATTGCTCTTCATTTAATTCAGAATCCAAGGCAAGGTGAAAAATGTGGCAAATAAGTAAAGATAGGTAAAGAATGCTGTGTCCGCTGTTTTGCGCAGGCGTGATTGGCTATCATTCCGTGCATACTGAAGAGAGCGCCCAATGACCAAAGTTTTGTTGATCGATGATGATATTGAGCTGGTTGAAATGCTGCGGGAATACCTGCAGCAGGAAGGATTCCGCGTTACGTCGGTTCACGATGGCGAAAAAGGAGTGGCGGAAGCACTTTCGGGCCGATACCAGATCGCAGTGCTGGACGTGATGATGCCGCGCCTGAACGGCGTGGAGGTTCTGAGGCGCATCCGGATGGAAAGCCGCCTGCCGGTACTGATGCTGACAGCCCGGGGCGACGATTCCGACCGCATACTCGGTCTTGAACTGGGAGCGGACGACTATGTTCCCAAACCATGCAACCCGCGCGAATTGACAGCCCGCCTGCGCGCTATCCTGCGCCGCACGCAAATGACGGAAACAGAGCACCCAAGGGAGCCGCTGTCTGCCGGCGCCTTGAGGGTATGGCCTTCCCGGCGTTGCGCCGAATGGGAAGGAAAAACCCTGAATCTGACCAGCACCGAGTTCAATTTGCTTGAGGTACTGGCGCGGAATGCCGGGCGACCGGTAACCAAGGCCGAGCTGTCGGAGCAGGGATTAGGACGCGCATTAACGCGTTTCGACAGAAACATAGACGTCCACCTGAGCAGCCTGCGGCACAAGCTTGGCGTGCTGGAGGATGGCCGCTCATGCATACAAACCTTGTATCGGCAGGGATATCAATTGATCGAAGGGTAGCAGGGTGGGGCGGTTATTCTGGAAATTCTTTTTTTTCATCTGGCTGGCGCAGTTGGCCGGAATCGTAGCCATGGGCGGTTCGTTTTGGCTGAAAAGCCATAATCAGAGCGAGCAGGCCGCCGGTATCGACCGAAGTCCTCCTGCAAGCATGCTGATCGATTCCGCCGTGCTGACGTTGAAGCACGGCGGCGTTGATGCCCTGCGCGGGCTGATGGGCGAAATGAGCAGGCACAAAGTCTATGCCATTGACGAAGCCGGCAAGGAAATACTGGATCGCTCCGTCGATTCCTTGCCTCTAGATCAGGCAAGAAATCAGTTGTCCGAAGAGAAATCATCGGCAAACGTGCGCCAGGTTGCTGCGGAAGATGGACATACATACCTGTTTTTCGTTCCCGCCGATCCGAATCGCCCCTATTTAGGGCCGCCTCACCCGAATCAAGGGCCGCCTCCGCGCGACGGATTCATCTTTCCCTTGTTTCCAACCATGGCCACTCTTATGGCCAGCCTGATTGCAGCCGTCATGCTGGCAAGGCATTTTTCAAAACCCATACGCAGCTTGCGAACGGCTTTCGAAGCGGCAACGTCCGGAAACCTGCACATGCGCCTGACGCCTGTCATGGGCAATCGCAGAGATGAACTGGCCGATCTGGGGCGCGACTTCGACCGGATGACCGATCAGTTGCGGATTTTGATGGAAAGCCAGCGAAGGCTATTGCACGACGTATCCCACGAAATGCGTTCGCCGCTTGCGCGCCTGCAAGTTGCCGTCGGACTGGCCAGGCAACAACCTGACAAGATGGATTCCTGGATTGGGCGCATTGAACGCGAAAGCATTCGCATCGATCAGCTAGTCGGGGAACTGCTTACCATTTCCCGGCTGGAAGCAGGCGTAATGGGTTCGATGGAAGAGAAAATCAATGTCGGCGAACTCATGAACCATATTGTGGCGGACGCGCAATTCGAAAGCACAGCGCAGAAAAAACGCATTGTTCTTGCCTGGGAGGACACAGCGATAGTCAAGGGGCAAGCCGAACTTCTGCATCGTGCGATTGAAAACGTAATAAGAAATGCCGTCAAGCATACCGCCGAAGGTTCAAGCGTCGAGGTGCAGGGAAAGATATCCGCCGACTCAAAAGACTTGCTGTTAACCGTATGCGATCATGGTTCCGGAGTGGCCGATGCGGAACTTGGTTTTATTTTCGATCCTTTCTTCCGTAGCGCCAGTTCGCGTGGCGATCTGGAAGGCCATGGATTGGGATTGGCAATCGCAAAGCGAGTCGTCGAGGCGCATCGCGGCACAATCACTGCATTCAACCTGGAGAGAAAAGGCTTATGCGTTCAGATCGTGCTCCCTTTGGAAAAGGGTTTAACGGAAAGCAGCATTCACAGGCCGGCCGCCGGCTAGTCATTCTCAACGTAGCTGCGCTTGTCGGGGGAATCGCTTAAAACGCGATTAATGACTTCCGCCTTTATCCCTCTGAACCGTAGATAAGCCTCGGCAAACTCCGTGCCGGCCTTGGACTGAAGCCTGATCCCTTCTTCGACAATCAACGCGGTTTCAAAATCGTGTCGTTTGTGAAAAAAGGGATAGATCGATTTCTTGCGCTTTTTCTGAACAATCATGTCTTGCTCTTGCCTGGTACGTCATTAAAAAATTCGCCGGCGATTATAACTCAGCATTAATTCCTTTGCACTAGCTTTATCGCCGTTAATTTCCCCTATGAAAGCGCAGTGCGGTTTTGCCTCCTGGACCGACTCCGCCCTTGGTTGATTGGCGCATCGCCGCATATAGTTCATCACTGCCAATAATGCTATTTGTGGCATTATTGGCAGTGCCATTTCTGCAAATGGCACTCCGATACAGGCAGCATGTGGTTGAAAGATTTGGAGATTACATAAACAGGGCAACCTGGCCCGTTTCTTGAATAGGTACTTGGAAAGTTTATTTCTTATTCAGAATGTATTTAATTTCAAAGGAGAAGTGCAGTGTCGAAGGAAACCGTCAAAATCACCCTGTTGGCCGACAACGAAGCAGCGGAAGGGCTCGAAAAGGAACATGGGTTTGCGGCATGGGTTGAGGTTGGCGCACGACGCATTCTGTTCGATACCGGCCATACCGGCGTATTGCAGACCAATGCCGCGCGCCTCGGCATCAACCTCAAGGATGCGGATACTCTCGTCATCAGTCACGGGCACCGCGATCATACGGGCACGCTGGCGCAATTCCTTGCGGAAAACGACAAGGCTGAACTGTATTTCGCAAGCCGGATCGACGCCGAACGCTACTGGTATGCGCCCGAGCCTGACTCGTACGGCATGCCGGAAGCCTCGCGGCAAGCGCTGGCGACTCTGCCTGCAAGCCGCGTCCACTCCTTTTCCGAACCGCATTACCTTGCGCCGGGAGTCGGAATCACCGGCCCCGTGCCGCGGCTTTCGTCTTTTGAAGATACCGGCGGCTCCTTCTACTTCGACCGGAACCACGATAAAGTGGACGCGATAGAAGACGATCAATCGATGTGGTTCGAAACCGATGAGGGACTGGTTGTCCTGCTCGGCTGCTGCCACTCAGGCTTGTCCAACACCATCGATTACATCCGCAAGGTTTCCGGCATGACCAAGGTGCGCGGCGTCGTCGGCGGCATGCACCTGCTGCAGGCGAACGAGCAGCGGCTGGACAAGACGTTCAAGGTCATAGCGGACTGGCATGCGGAATTTCTTATTCCCTGCCACTGCACCGGCATGGACTCGGCCAAGAAGATGGTCGCCGCCATCGGCAGCGGCACCGTCAGCCACGGCCACGCAGGCATGGTGATCGAGGCAGGGCAGTTGCGCTGACGAACAGCCGGGTCTGGTAGAACGGCGATGCGGCCGGTATGGAGCCATCTGCCGAAAGTGAAGCGGCGGCAGTCAATTTACTGGCTTCCCCATGCTGATTATCGGCTGGGTTTGCCAGCCGAATGCATGGCGTGATACGCAATTCGAAACCGGAAAACCTTATCCGATGCCTTCTTTTGGAAAGCATCGGGTTTCCACTGTAAAATCCGGTCTAAAGCTTGATTACCCGGCCTGAACCGAGAGGTTTTATCGCCTCGTTTCCGAATTTTGCCCTGAAATATTTCAAGGCTTTCTCGCCGGTGCAGTGTCCGCCGTAGAAGGAAAAGCCCGGAGCCTTAATGCTGTTGGTAAATGCGACGGCTTCTTCCAGCACCTTGTCATTCGCATTAACCAAATGCAATCCGCCTACAACCGCAAGGAGCTTTTCCCTTGGGAATTCCTTGTGGATAGCTTTTAGGATATTGGTGTAGCCTGCATGGGCGCATCCGAAAATAACAACCAGTCCCTTTGGCGTCTTGATCACCACCGTTGCATCATCTATCAGGGGAACGGGGCCGGTTCCATCCTCATTGAAGAAGTTGCCTCCGATTGGGGCGAAACTTCCTGGTTCGCGAGGTATATCGGTAAAGAAGTAAAAATTGTCGTCAAGCTTCGTTACGTCATGCACCGGATGGAAAGAGGGGGCTGCATATTTTCGGGCCAGATAAGGCATGCCGGTAATTCGCACGGGCTCGCCCGGTTTAATCTGGTAGGCCTTGTGCCAAATGTATGGGTGGCCGTAAATTGGAGGCTTGCCTTCCAAACGCGGATAAAAAGTCAACCCGCCGGTATGATCATCGTGTCCGTGCGAGAGGGTAATACCCTTAAGGTTCGCCAGGTTGGCTCCCAGCCGCTTTGCGTTTTCAAGGAAGATATCGGTTGTGCCTGTGTCTACCAGCCAGCGGTTTCCGTTCGGCATTTCAACAAGAATTGAAACTCCATGTTCAGTAACGAATTTATCCGAAACAACGGCATCGTCAGTAAGAACGGACAGCGTCAGATTCGTTAAGTCAGCAGCAAATGCGCAGTTAAAAGCCATGAGTACCCCAACCAACAATAAGATGCGATAAATCCTTTTCATAGTAGCCTCTCTGAATATGCAGAAAAATTACATCCGGACAACTTATTGCATCTTACATTTATTAATTACCATAAAGAAACTTTTTGTTGGCGTTATCCAGTTGATTTATCAGCGGTGTGTCCCCCGCATGCATTCGCATCGATCTGTATGATTCCGCAAGGTATGTTGCCAGGAGTTTCTCAGGCGCTTCGACGGGAGCGCCTGGCGAAAATGCGGAACGCGGCCGGGTTGGGCAAAGCGTACAGATAATCCCGGGAACCTGGGTCTTTCTTGCGGCTGGAAAAACGCGCCGATCCCGGTATTTCAGCCGCGCTCAATGCCCCGCGGCCGCGCCATCGACTATGCGCGTCGGCTTCGGCGCCAGCCAGACGGCAAACGCGGCGATTACCAGCGCGATACTGACGATCATCATGATTTCGTTGGTGGCAAGCATCACGCTTTGGCTGGTCACTGCCTGGTCGATGATACCGCGCGCAACGTCGGGCGATATGCCGGATTCCGCCATCATGCGGCTGTACTCTCCCGAACTGTCAACCAGTCCAGCCAGCTCGGCATGGTTGTAGTTGGTCTTGTCTTCCCAGGCGGTATTGACCAGCGACGTGGCGAACGCTCCGGACAGCGTGCGCAGGAAGTTCATCAGGCCGGCGGCTGAAGCGGTTTCCGACTCGTTTACGCTGGACAACGCCAGCCCTGTCGCCGGAATGAAAAAGAACGGCAGCCCGAACCCCATCAGCAGGATCGGCGCGACGATCCACCAGTAGTCCACGTCGGTCGTGACAATAGTGCGTACGAACGTGATGATGGCCAGCCACAGCACGCCGCAGAACACCAGCTTGCGCGCATCGACCTTGCCTGACAGCCCTGCGGCCAACGGTGCGATCATTACGGCGGCTATGCCGCTCCACGCAGTGGTTTTTCCGGACCAGGTTGCGGTATAACCCATGAAGGTTTGCAGCCAGAGCGGGGTCAGGACATTCGCGGCAAAAAATCCGCCGAACGCGAGGCTGATCGTCAGCACGCTGGCGGAAAATCCTCGATGCCTAAATACGCGCAAGTCGACGATCGGGTGTTTTTCCGTTAATTCCCATATCAGGAACGCGGCAAAACCGATGACGGAGGTAATCGCCAGCACGATAATTTCAGTCGAGGCGAACCAGTCCAGATCCTTTCCTTCGTCGAGCATGATTTGCAGCGAGCCGACCCACAGGATCAGCAGAGCGAGCCCGACCACGTCGATCGGAGTGCGCTCGAGCGACTGCTCGTAACGCTTGAGCATCTTCCACGCAATCCAGCCGCAGCAAAGCGCGATGGGAACGTTGATGTAGAAAATCCACGACCAGGAATAGTTGTCGCATAGCCAGCCTCCAAGCACGGGCCCGACAACTGGCGCGACCATGGTGGTCATCGCCCACAGGCCAATCGCCGCCGGTGCTTTTTCCTTCGGAAATATGCGCAGCAGCAGCGTCTGCGACAGCGGCATCATCGGACCGCCTGCCAGCCCTTGAAATATACGCCCGGCGACCAGAAGGCCGAGAGAATCCGCAAATCCGCACAAGGCCGAACAGAGGCCGAACATGATCATGGCAGTGACAAAAACGCGCACCGCGCCGAAGCGCGCGGCCAGCCATCCCGTCAGTGGAACAGTGATTGCTTCGGCCACCGCATACGACGTGATGACCCATATGCCCTGGCTATTGGTAGCGCCCAGGCTGCCGGCAATGTTCGCGACCGATACATTGGCGATGGTCATATCGAGCACAGCGATGAAGTTGGCGACGGCCAGCACAATCGCAGCGAACCAGAGCATCTTGCCCGTGAGCGGCGCTGTCGAGTCGCCGTTTGCAGAATTGCCGAACATGGCTGTTACTCTCCGGTCTTGCCGCGGGTATCGATCGTGACCGTCATCGAAAGTCCTACTTTCAACGGATTAGCCTTGAGTTCGTCCGGGTCGAGACGAATGCGCACAGGCAAACGCTGTACTACCTTGATCCAGTTGCCGGTCGCATTCTGAGCCGGGATCAGCGCAAACGCCGAGCCGGTGCCTCCGGAGAAACCCTCGACAGTGCCGTGGTACACCACCGACTTGCCGTACACATCGGCTATCAATTCCGCTTTCTGCCCGGCCCTGACCCGTTCAAGCTGTACCTCCTTGAAGTTGGCGTCGACATGAATCTCCTGCACCGGAACGATGGCCAGCAGCGGAGCGCCTGCCTGTACGCGCTGCCCGACTTGCACCGAGCGTTTCGCGACAACGCCGTCAACTGGCGCGCGCACGGCGGTACGGCTGAGATCGACCTTGGCCTGCTCGACGCGGGCGCGAATTTGCGCGATGGTGGCCTGTGCGGCGGAAATATTGGCGCTGCCCGAGGATGCGGCATTTTGAGCGCGCGTCAACTCTTCGCCGGATACCGAACCGGAATCAACCAGTGCCTGGCGCCGCTGAAGATCAATACCTGCGCGCACATGATCGGATTCGGCGCTCGCGAGCAGGGCGGCCGCATGCTGCGCATCGGCTTCGGCCTGCATCAGCGCCAATTTTGCATCGGTATCGTCAATGACAACAAGCACGTCGCCCTTTTTCACGTTTTGCGTGTCGACGACTCTAACTTCCTTGATGGTGCCGCCGGTGGATGGCGTGACTTGCGCCACCTCGGCCGCAGTGTAGGCATTGTCGGTCGAGACATAGTTCGAGGCGGATATATACCAGTACACGCCATACGCAAGGGCACAGACGGCGATTGTCGCTCCGAGCACCAGGAACAGTTTTTTGCGGCGCGATGGATTTTCCGAGCCGGACAATGCGGAGGAAGGGGTTTCTGTTTTATTCATTTTAATTTCCGTGGCAAATCAATTCTTTACAGCCGCCTGATATCCTCCGCCGAGCGCTTTTATAAGCGCCACGTCGAGAGTAAACGAGCGTGACTGCATATCGCGGAGCGTGCGCAAGCTTGACAGCAGTATTTCTTCGGACGACAGAACGTCGAGGTAATTCGACAAGCCGCCTTCATAGCGCAGTTTCACGTTGCGATGGGCGTCACGTGCCGCGGCGACCTCCTGCTCAAGCTTCTCAAGCCTCTTCCCCAGCGCCCTCTGACTGACGGCGGCATCGGCCACCTCCTGCAGCGCTTGCGTCACCGTGAGGTTGTAGTTGCCGACCGCTTCATCATGTTCAGCCTGCGTGCTGCGCAACTGGCCCCGCAAGCGGCCGCCATTGAAGATAGGCAATGAAATCGCCGGCCCGACGCTGCCGAATCTCGAGCCTGAATCGGTCAGCTTATTCAGGCCAAGCGACTGCAAACCGATGAAGGCGGAAAGGTTGATATTCGGGTAGAACTCGGCTCTTTGTTTTTCAATGCTTTTCTCGGACGCTTCCACCCGAAGCCGAGCCGCCACGATATCCGGCCTGCGCCCGATCAGTTCCAGTTGCATCTGGCGCGGGATTCCGAAATTTTTCGCGCCGCTAATATTTGGTCGCGAGATGGCCAGGCCTCGATCCGGGCCGGCGCCAATCAAGGCGGCAATCCGGTTTCGCTGCAGCGAGATCTGCTCATCCAGCACAAGCAGATCTTCTTCGGTCGAGGCTTTTCGCGCCTCGCTCTGCCTGACGCTGCCGAGCGTTTCCATGCCGTGCTTGCGGCGCTTCTGCAGCAGTTCCAAGTTCTTTTTGCGCACATTGATGGCGGCACCGACCGTATCGTGTAAAGCATACAGGCGGTCCAGTTCGCCATATGCCGACGCAATCGACGAGGTTAACGCCAGCCTTGCCTGTGCGGCATCGGCTGCACTTGCTTCCTGGAGCGATGTAGCGGCTTCCAGGGCGGCTCTGTTTTTTCCCCAGAAATCGATTTCCCAACTGAAATCAAGCGTTGCCTGGCCGTAATCATTCCACCCTTGCGGCGTCACCGATCCCGGCATCAGGTAGTTGTAGCTTTGTTTTTGCATGGTGGCCGAACCGTGCGCATTCACTTGCGGCTGAAGCGCCGAATCAGCGACAAGGATCAACGATTTTGCACGTCGCAGACGGGCTTCGGCGATAGCCATGGTGGGTGAATCCTTCAGACCTTCGGCGATCAGCGCATCAAGCTGGGCATCTCCGTAGGCGCGCCACCATTGATCGTCAGGCCAGGAAGTCTGGCGGCCTGAAAAGGATTCCTGTGCCTGATATTGGCCCACCGGCTTGATGCCGATCTGCTTCTCGCCGGAGGGCAGTTGCGCGCAACCGCCCAGCAGCATCAGGCAAGCTGAAACCAGCGTGGCTGTTTGGCATAAAACCAAGCATCGACATTTAGGAGGGGGAATGATATTACGGGAGATCACGAGACATCCTTTTATTTAACCGTACAGTACAGTACAATTATACGCATCAAATTAATTGCGTCAAGGAAACGGCAGAGTCTGCTACTGAAAGGTTGGGAATGAGAAAAAAAACGGAAGAAAGAAGGCGGATCATCCTTGACGTGGCAACCAGGACCTTCCGCGAAATGGGTTTCCAGAATACGTCGATGAGCGAAATTGCCACACGCCTGGGTGGATCGAAAGCGACGCTATATAACTATTTCCCTTCCAAGGAAGCCATCCTGCTGGAGGTAATGCGAAGCCTTGCCGATCAGCACCGGGAAAAAATGTATTCTCTGCTGGATCAGCCTTTCCCTGCAATTACGAAGGACAGCCAGCATCTTGTGGAGGAGGTTTTTTCCGAACTCCTGCATCCGGTTGACGATATAAGCGCGTCGCTATCCCGGTTTGGAGCGAAATTCCTGGAATTTCTCTGTTCGCCGGAAATGCTGGCGATCCGCCGCATGCTGGTCGCTGAATCGGGACGTTCGGAAATAGGGCGCTTTTACTATGAAAGCGGTCCGCAGAAAGGCATGGACAGAATTGCCGCTTTCCTTAAAGCCGTGATGGAAGCGGGGCAGTTGCGCCTTGCCGACCCGAACGTTGCCGCGGCGCATCTGATCGGATTGCTGAAATCCGAAGTGTATGACCGCTACTTGCTTAATGTCGATGAATTGGTTTCCGAAGTCCGCATCAACCAAGCGGTTGAAAATGCCGTGCTGGTATTTTTGGCAGCCTATGGCAAGAAGTGAGTCGGAGCAGAAGAGGCGATGAGAGTGACAACTACTCAGTCGAGTGTATTGCCGACGCGTTATGTTGCCCTATTCGGGCGCTCTCGATTATCCGCTGGCTGTACGTCGCAGACACGCCATAGCTTTTTGAAAGGCCGCACAATGCGGCTACGCCCTCATAAAGAATTACCAGGGATTCTTCTGATCCTCCGTCTTCAATTCCCGCGACGCCTCGACCATTCTTCGCTGTTCAGTGCGTTTGAGCTTCAACGTAGTATATTGCGCCGCAGTTATCGGCGGAGTCACCATCAAATCCTTGAGCGAACTAACATTGGAGCAGTCTTTTCGGTCATTTACGCTAAAGCAGTTCAAATTAGTCACCTTTAAAATCAGGTTGAACTTCCAAGAATTCCTACTGTGCTGCAGTCATCGTACCAGATATCGCTGCTGTTTAACGTTTTTTGAGAACGGATGCAGTTATTGATGCATTTATCGGCACAATGTTTCATGCGGCAGATAGAACTGCCCTATGAACGAAGAGGAATGGTTTGGCGAGAACCGAAAATGCGCTGCCCATTTGTCGAAAAAAAAACCTGGCGGGAAAGACTAGTGGACATGCCAGCTAGGCGGCCAGCCGCTCACCTCGTTATCCTTCTCATACACGGCGGCAATTTTTTCTATGGAAGCTTCACTGGTGCACAAGGCCATCAGCGCCTCCGCTTCTTCCATGGTAAGCATTCGGCCTTGCTGTTTAACCGCTTTGCAGTAGGCCTTGACAGTCGCGCTGTCGGAGCCCTCCATGATGGCCTTGCATGTAATCGGTGCGGTATCCTCGATCCGGCCCGCAAATTTCCAAAGCTTAACTAACTTCCATATAAACAAGAGCAATGCCGCAGCCAACAACAAGACCGGCCAATCGGCCATCCAATCCGGCAGCGCATCGGCTGCCATCAGATCACGGATGCGTAGCCCAAGAAGAACGCAGCATCCAAGGGCGGCAAAAGCAAAGCCGCCAAACATCAGGTTCAGCCGCGTTCGGGCAGCTTCAAGTTGCGCTGCCGCAGGCGGCGCAAGATAAACGTTGATATCGATGTTCAAATCGGTGGCTTCCATCAATAATCCGACTTTGGGACAACGGTGCTATTTGAACTCTACAGCAATTAATGTCAATTTGCCAATTAAAGCACTATTAATTTGCATGTCGGCCGTTCCGTCCGCTGTAACGCATGCGCCGCTGACTGCGGTTGTAAGGGTCTTGGAAAGACTGACCAACTCCATCTTGTTGTGCCGGTGATACTGGCATCAGGCCTGGCTTATCCCGTCAGCACGCAGTCAGGCATAAAGCCTCTATACGGCAACCCGATCGAAGGCCATCAATAGCCGTTCTCAACAGGCATTGTTTTTCAGCAAACCGGCTGATAAGCCGATCGCCCGGACAGGATTTTTATCCAATGGCCGCGCTTGCCGCACGGAAAAACTCTCTGTATTCTTGCCGTGAGTAAACTTTTCACAGTAGAAATATATGTTGTCCCACTATGAGCCAGGCCGACTTCCCTTTGCCGGGAGTCAGTGTGAATAATTTTTCGACCAGAAAAAACGCAGTGCCTTTGCCCGACGAGCTAAGACGGCGGGTGTACGACAGGGTTGCCTATTTCATACAGCTTGGCCGCTTGCTCTTTGGCGTGACGCTGCCCATGCCCGAGGTAGGGTTCGATTTGCGCGGGGTTAGGGCGGCAACTGCGCAAAGCGACAAGGTCGGCAAGCTGAGGTTTAACGCGGTGCTGCTCAGGGATAACGAGGCCGGCTACTTTGCGAACACGATCCCTCATGAAGTCGCCCATCTCGTCGTAGGCGCCAAATGGGGCTACGACGTGCATGCGCACGGCCCGGAATGGGAATCGGTCATGCGCCAATTCGGCTGCGTGCCGCATCGGACGCACAACTATGACGTGAGCGAAGCGCGCGTTGGCGGCACCTTTCTTTACCATTGCGATTGCAAGACGCATCAACTCAGCGTGCGCCGGCACAACAGCATTCAGCGCGGCGAAAAATGGCAATGTCTGCATTGCAAGGGGGAACTCATCCTTACGGATGAGACGATGATTGCCTGTTCATCCCACCATCTGCACGATGCTGAATAGTTGCCGTAACGGTTGAACCGCTTCATTCCAAAACGCCGAATCAGCGCATTTGGCAAGGCGAACGGCAATGCATGATTGCCAACGCTACCTATCTCTCTCGATAACCCCGACTATTGCTGTCCCATCAAGAACGGCCTCGATCCTCATCGTGTCCCGCATAAAGACATTATTGCGAGATAACAAATAATTCCGCATCCGGCGAACCTTGATCCCTGCAACCTAATCAAAAGTTTAGGCTATGGCTTAATCGAGGAGATGCTATGTCAAACGGCGACCCAGGCTATCTTAGCCCGCAAAATCAAAGTTACCTTTACAATTTGCTTGTCGAAGCCGCGATAGGCTATGCGATTTTCACCCTTAATGCCGAAGGGGAAATAGTCAGTTGGAATAGCGGCGCGAAGAGGCTGCTCGGATACGAAGAAAAAGAAATCATCGGAAAGCCTGTGTCGATCATCTTCACCCCCGAGGACAAGGCTGCCGGCGGCGACAAGTGGGAGCTTCAGACAGCAGAAAGCACCGGGCAGGCCGAAAACGAGCGTTGGCATGTCAGAAAGGACGGTACCCGTTTCTTTGGCTCAGGCTTTATGTTTCCCTTGAAGAGCGAAGACGGTCGGCTCGAGGGTTTCGCCAAGATCATGCGCGACAACACTGAACGCAGGCTGGCGGAAGAATCGCTTGAACGCGCAAACCAGGAATTGCAGCGGCGCATTGCCGAAGAAACCGCCAGGCGGAGTGCAGAGACATCGTTAACGCATGCGCTGGCGGATTTTCAAATGCTGATGGATTCCATGACGGATTGCGCCATCGTATTGCTCGACAAGAATGGCGGAGTCGTAGACTGGAACCGCGGCTCGGAAAATATCCTGCAATACCGGCGAGATGAAGTAATGGGACGCAATCTCGATTTCATCCATACTCCGGAAGACCTGGAGCGCCAGTCTTGGCAGGATGAGTTGCAATGCGCGCGCCTCAAGGGGCGATCGGTCGAAGACAAGTGGCTTGTCCGGAAAAATGGCGAGCGCTTTTTTTCAAGCGGAATCTTGCAGCCGATGTTGGATGAAGCAGGGCAGTTGCGCGGTTTTGCGAAAATAATGCGCGATATTACAAAGCGCAAGCTCGCGGAGGAAGAAGCGAATTACCTGGCTAACCATGACCTGCTGACCGGTTTGCCGAATCGCGCATCCTTCAGCACCAGGCTGCATCATGAGCTGGCCAGAGCCAAACGGTACGAAAAGACCTTCGCCGTCCAATTGCTCGATTTGAACCGGTTCAAATTCATCAATGACACATTAGGCCACCAGGCCGGTGATTTATTGCTGCAGCAGGTCGCTACCCGCCTCAGCAGTTGTGTACGTGAAACGGACATGGTCGCCCGTGTCGGCGGTGATGAGTTTGTTGTTATCCAGACCGACTTGAGAACAGTTGGGGAGGCCGGTCTTCTTGCCAAAAAAATAATAAAAGAACTGTCACAGCCCTTTAAGCTGGAAGATTCTGAAGTGTGGAAATAGCATTACTCCAAATGCTATTTAACATAATATAAATTATGCGTAGTTAATAGCTAACCGGTTCATAGGGGGAAAGTCAAAATGAGCCGTTAATTTGTCTAATTATTTTGACACCCCCAACAACCTATACTATTTCAGATATTCCAATAAAGATATGAATGCGTAGAAAACCAGAACCATAATTTGCCTCGGGCCTCTTGCATGATGACTTTGCCCGATTACGCTGTTGAAAGCGGCACATCAATATGCAGAGACAGTTCTGCGACATCGAGTTCGACGACAATCAAACTACCCTCAAGTTGTCTCATATAGTTGGAACGCCGAAAACAGGCGTCTGCAACTGGCGGTATCATGTTGAAACTTATAAAGACCGTCTCTTGGTTTAGCTTCTCCGGAATTTGCAAGCGGATGGGCAAACCAGCGGACTTGGCGCACCGGATATTTGCAGGAGATGTAATAAATGGATTGGAACAACGAAGTGCTTGCCAGCCTGATCTGGCTGGGCGAGGCATTTGTAATCAGCATGCTCGGTTTGGCTGTCATTTTCGCCGGGATTGGGCGTTTCACGAAATGGGGACGCCAGTTTCGCCGGATTAGCGGGTCTTATTTCCAACCGTCGCATAGCAAGAAGCCGCTAGCATGGCTGGCCGTGATTGTTTTATTTACCCTCATGTCGGTGCGCCTTAACGTTCTTTTCTCGTTTTGGTACAACGGCTTCTACAGCGCCATGCAGGAACTGGACGCGCCCGCCTTCTGGTTTATGCTGGTCATCTTTTCGATACTGGCAACCGTCCATGTGGCTCGCGCTTTGATCAATAGCTACCTTCGCCAGGCATTCATGATTCATTGGCGCCTGTGGCTGACGAATTCCCTGATCGAAACGTGGCTTGACCGGCAGGGCTATTACCGCACCCAGTTCGTCCGCGAGAATGCCGACAACCCGGATCAGCGCATTCAACAGGATGCAGATAATTTCGTCAGAAGCTCGCTGACGCTTGCCATGGGGCTCCTGGATGCGATCGTCTCGCTTTTTTCGTTCAGCATTATTCTCTGGGGTTTATCGGGCGCGCTTGAGATATTCGGCGTGGAACTCCCTCGTGCCATGATATTCCTGGGCTACCTCTATGTAATCGTGGCGACGGTATTTGCCGTGCGGATTGGACGTCCCCTTATCAGCCTTGCTTTTCTGAGCGAGAAATTCAATGCCAATTTTCGTTACGCATTGGTACGGCTGCGGGAATACGGCGAAAGCATCGCCTTTTATCGGGGCGAAGGCGTTGAACGCAAAAACCTGCTGGACCGCTTCGGCAGCGTAATCGGCAACATGTGGGCAATTCTCTTCAGGACGCTGAAGTTCGAGGGATTTAACCTGGCGATCAGCCAGGCTGCAGTGGTGTTCCCCTTCATCGTCCAGGCGCCCAGAATGCTGAGCAGGCAAATTACGCTCGGCGACGTCATGCAGACGGCGCAAGCGTTCAACCAGGTGCAAGGCGCTTTGTCGTTCTTCCGCACTTCATACGAAGAATTTGCCGGTTACCGCGCCGTGCTTTCCCGATTGACCGGCTTCCTCGATTCAACTGAATCAGCCATGCGACTCGAGTCCGTTTCCGTCAAAGATACGCAAAGACAATTCGCCGCTGCGTCGCTGACGGTACGAACGCCGCTCGATTTATTATTGATTGAAAATTTGAATTTCGCTCTTGCGGCAAAGGAATCCCTATTGATCAGGGGAAAATCCGGCGCGGGGAAAACCAGTCTTCTTCGTGCGATAGCGGGCTTGTGGCCTTATGTTTCCGGGCAGGTAATCAGGCCTGACGATCAAAATACCCTATTTCTTCCCCAAAAGCCCTACCTTCCTTTGGGCTCGCTTCGAGACGCCTTGCACTACCCGGGCATGAGCGAAGCGGGAGATCGCGCTGCCGCGGTATTGAACCAATGTCAACTTGGACACTTGGTTGCACGCATGGATGAAAAAGAAGACTGGACTCGCATTCTCTCTCTTGGAGAACAGCAGCGCCTGGCCTTTGGCCGCATATTGCTAAGCCGTCCCCAAGTCGTATTTCTTGATGAAGCCACTTCGGCGATGGATGAAGGCCTTGAATACGCAATGCACGATTTGCTGCGCCGACAGCTGCCGGAAGTGATACTGATAAGTGTCGGACATCGCAGTTCCCTGCTCGAATTCCATACGCAGCAATTGCACATCATGGAAGAAGGAAAATGGGAGTTGCTTGACATCAGGTGATCAAAGAGATGCCGAGGCCGGCTTCGACCGGGACAAGAACAACATCTCTCGGTTAAGTGCGCCGGCTTCGTAGAGCGCGTAGCTGGATGAGCGCCCTGCCCTACGCCCCGTAGAGATTAAAACGCTCAAGAGTCATGGATTTGAAAGCGTGCTTGCCTTTTCAAAGAAGAGAAAGCGCGGCATCGAGATCAGCCTTTATGTCATCGATGTGCTCAAGCCCCACCGACATGCGCACGAAGTTGGGCGGAATGCCGGCGGCGATCATCTGTGCCTCGTTCATCGTGCCTGACCACATCGCCGCCGTGTGCACGACCAGCGACTCCACACCGCCAAGGCTGACTGCCTGCGTAGCCAGGCGCAGCGCGGCCACGAAGCGGCTGGCCTCGGCGTATCCGCCCTTGACGGAGAAAGCGATGACGGCGCCGAACCCTTTCATTTGCCGCGACGCCAGCTCATGCTGCGGGTGGCTTGGAAGCCCGGGGTAATAAACCTTGTCCACCTTGGAATGCGCTTCCAGCCAGGACGCCGTTGCAAGCGCATTGGCGTTTATGCGCGCCATCCGCACGTCAAGCGTCCTTATCCCGCGCAGCAGCAGCCACGCGTCCATGGGCGAAAGAACCGCGCCGAGTATGGTATGCATGCTCCATATCTTTTCTGCAAGCTCATTGCTGCAGCATACGACTCCCGCGGTCAGGTCATGATGGCCGCCGAGGTATTTTGTCGCGCTGTGAACCACGATATCGATGCCGAGGACGTGCGGCTTCTGGTTGAGCGGCGATGCAAACGTGTTGTCGGCAATCGTGACGATGCCGTGCTGCATGGCCAGCTTCGCAACGGCAGCCAGGTCCGTCACGACAAGCGTCGGGTTGGCGGGCGTCTCGAGCATGATAAGCCGCGTGTTAGGCCGGATAGCGCCGGCAAAGGCTGCAATGTCGCTTTGCTCGACGAAGGAAACGTCGATGCCGAAACGGGGCAGAACTTCGTCGAACAGCTTGGCCGTGCCCATGTAGTGGCGCGTCTGCGCAATGACGTGATCGCCTTTTTTCAGCAGCGCGAGGACAACGGTACTGATAGCGCCCATTCCGGATGAGGTGACCAGCGCCGTTTCCGTCTTTTCGAGGTTGGCGAGAATGGCGGCAACCCTGTCATGCACGGGATTGCCGTAGCGTGTGTAATAGCTTGAATGGCGCGGAGTGTTCGCCATTTCGGCGAAGTCGGCCGCGTCGACCGCAGCAAACGTGGCGCTGTAATGGATAGGCGGAGAAACCGATGAGTGATCCGATTCGGAGCGATCCCCATGGATAATCAATGTTTCCTCACGCATGCCGGATTCGTCGCCGGCAGCACCGAACACAGAATTTTTCTTCATTTTCATGTTTACCTGTGAAAGAGCGAGATCTCTATGCTATCCGAAGCAGAAAAAGCCTCCGGGAAAACGCCCTATTCGCGTCTTTCCGTGCATTGGTGGATTTCGATAGTTGCATGAGCGATTTCTTCATGAATGGACAGCATTTTCCTAATCCGTTCAGGCGTCAGCAAGGTATCGTGAGTGACCACGCTTACCGCGCATGAGTAAGTGCCCTTCCCCACCCTCCAGACGTGGAGATCGGTAATTCTGGTATCCCCCTCCCCGGCGCCGGACTCAACGACTTCCCGGATTTCATCGACCACAGGGTGATCCATTTCGCGGTCAAGCAGAACCTTTCCCGTTTCAATGATCAGGTTCTTTGCCCAGACAGCCACGAGAATGGCGCCCGCGATCCCTATGAGCGGGTCCAGCCATGACCAGCCGTAAATCCAGCCGCCGGCCAGCGCGACAATGGCGAGCACGGACGTAGCCGCATCGGCGATGACGTGGATATATGCTGATTTCAGGTTCAAGTCATGATGGTGCTCATGCGCATGGTGATGGTCGCCATGACCTCCATGAGGATGCTCGTGCGAATGACCCAGGATGAATGCGCAAACTATGTTCACGGCGAGTCCCAGCCCAGCCACGACCATCGCTTCCTGATAATGAATCTCTTGCGGTGAAAGAATGCGTTCAACCGAGCCGACAACCATCAGGACGGCTATCCCCAACAAAAATATCGCGCTGGCAAAGCCAGCCAGAACCTCTATCTTCCATGTGCCGAAAGCAAACCGGGGATCCCTGGCGTAGCGGCGCGCTGCGGCATAGGCAAAGGCGGTCAGGCCGATAGCCAACGCATGCGAGCTCATGTGCCAGCCGTCGGCCAGAAGCGCCATCGAATTGAACCACCAGCCAGCAGTAATCTCCATGACCATGGTAATGGCGGTAATCCACATGACGACGAGGGTGCCGCGCTCGGCGGCATGACTGCCCTCGTCGAACACATGATCATGGGTCCAATCGGACAGGTGGGTCGTATGCATTGCTATTTCTCCTAAAAGCGCCAAATCATAGGCTCGGGCTTGCGCCTGCACCAATTCACGTTGCCACGCTCCAAAGAGCGAACGCCATGGCCGCCATAAACGGCCATGCCTTGGTTGAAAATGGTTGCACAAACGATGCCAGCAATGATTGGAAAGGACTCATTTAACCGCATTGCCGGGGTGAACGCAATTGTAAAGTGCCGGATCGTGTCCCCCTGCATAACAGGAGTCGTAGGGTGCTGTCTTCATCGTACATCCCCATAAAAATGGCTTCTACAAAACCCGGCCGTCTCGTTTAATTCCCTATTTTTGCGATTTCTCATCTTCCAAATAGATAAGTTCGCAACATATTGGCAAGCAACTGGCAATTTTGATAAGTATCAAAAATGCAATGCATGCCGAATTCACAATGGTTCAACTGATCAGCGCGTCAAAGGCAGGAACGGCTTTTTCAGTGAAATAAATTTTTTCGTCATTCAAAACCTTGCCGGAAACACCGGCTCGGGCAGCAACGCCTTTTCATGAAATGAATCCTGCAGCGTTGGTTAACGAAAAAGTTTACGACGAGCATAACCACTAGCAACTTGGACGATCACGGCCTTGTCAGCCCCGAAGATTCAAGCAGACGTATCCCGGTCCTTTTATGAAGATAAGGAGAAATATTGTGAAACGAAGGAAACCAACAGCAGCATCATTGAAGAAATATGCATCCATCCTGACGATGTCGACCATCTGCGCATTGACCCTCTCGGCCTGCGGTGGAAGCGATAACAACGGAACACCTACAAGTTCCAACACGGTCAATGTCAGCGCTGACTCGACCGCCACAGGAACTCTGATCAACAGCAGCAAGACGGTCACGCTGACGTTCAATAGCGATGGCGGCAGCGCCACCAATCTGCAAATCACCGCTACCACGCTTCCATCCGGCTGGAGCGCGAACACGTCATTCAGTTGCCCGAGCGTGACCACTTCCGGAGCCACATGCCAGCTAACGCTGACTTACACTCCGACGGCAGCAGAGGCGCAAAAGTCATTTACGGTGAATTACTCCTATACGGACGCCACAGGGGCAACCAAGACCGGTACGATCACGATCACCTATTCCGCTGTCGATCCCGCCAGCGTGACGGCATTTGCCTATATTACGCAAAGGGGCGCTGCCGCAAATGGGGGCAGCATATTGAAATGTAACGTCCAGGCCAACGGTTCGTTAGCGGATTGCGCCGATTCAGGCGCGGGAGCGGCTCTGCCTGGCCCGGTTTCTCTTGCCTTGTCTGGCAAGAGCATCTATTTCGTCAACGAGCCGGTGGGAGCCATCCCCGGCAGCGTTCCCTCCGCCTATTCGGTATGGCAGTGCTCGGTTGACGCCACCACCGGCGCCCTGTCCGGTTGCGCGGCTTCAGGTGCCAGCGAGACCGATGGCCTCTCCGACTTCATCGTCAATAACAGCAATGCCTACTCGCTGAAAAGATTCGGCAACCAGATCCTGAAATGCACGGTTGACGCAGCTACCGGCGCAGTAGCCCCTGACTGCGCCGGACAAGACACTGCGACCGGGCTGAGTGAGCCGGTCAATTTTGTCATATCCGGAGATAAGCTCTACGTAGCCAACTCCGACCATAGCAATAGCTCCGTTTCGATCTGTACGGTCGACGCCACCACCGGCGCAGTCTCCAGTTGCGGTGATGCCAATGCTTCTGCGTACGACTTCACCCCGACAGTCGACATAGACGGCGTACCGACAAAAGTCGGCGTCGGACCTACCGGCATCGCGATCAGCAATTCGACCGCATACATCGTATCGTCAGTGAACGGCAACGTGGTCCGTTGCACGATCGATGCTACTACCGGCAAGTTCTCCGCTTGTGAAAACAACGCCTTGATCAGCGGCGCGACCATCAGCCCGAACCGCATTGCCGTTCAGGGCAATTACGCTTACATCACCAGCACGTCGTCAACTGCCGCCAACAACAGCATTATCGAGTGCTCAATTGGTTCCGGCGGCGTATTGGAGAATTGCGCAGCAGCTTCGGTTGCACCTGCATCCTTCACCAGCGAAATTTCCGACATCAAGTTGCTTCCCACTGTTCAATAACCAAATCGCAAAGCATACGCGGCAGTAAAACTGAGGGAGCCGGGAAACCGGCTCCCTCAGTGTATTTCCCCAATCCGGCTTTCGTCTTTTTAATCGATTCTCTCGGTGGCTAGCGGCTGATCGGCCGGATCAGGTCTGGCTTTGCATGAGAAAGCGGCGCAATCCAGATGCGCGGCTCTTAGTGGACTTCGGCATTTCTGCCATGCCCGATAGTGAATAATCCTCGACTGACTTTTCGGGCCGCCAAGGGCGGCGGCAGCAAAGGGCTGCCATGCAAAAAATCATGCGTTAAGGCGTATTGAAGTCAGCGTAGGCTTGCTGCAGATGGCGGGAGATTGTCGGACTGGTCATCGGTTTGCCGATCATGCTGTTGTCGTATCCGTACCATACGATCGCAAGAAGCCCCAGACTCTTCGCGAGCCGGGTTGTTTCGTAAAGAACCTGCCCTTTTTGTGCGTCATTGAGCGCATAAAATTCCTTGCCCCCCTCTTTCGGGGGCTCAAGCCAACCGTGCTCGGTATCGGCAATCGGCATGTTGCTCAGGCCGGCTTTCGCCAGATGGCGGCGAACGTCCCTCACTTCTTTTGCAAAGCTCGGCCCTGCATTTCCCTTGGCCGACCTATTGTAGGGATGCCATGCAAGCGCGTCGAAATACTTCCATATGGGCTCGTTTTCAGAGGTGCGCGCATTCAATATGGTGGGAATGCCGCACACATAGGCCTGGGCAGGAGAAAACACCAGGATGTCCTTACTGACCTGCTTGGTCGCCCTATAAACTCGTTTCTGGACATCGGCGAGTTCCGTCGGAGTCATGGTCGTGAATTCCGTCGGATTGCCGGGGCAGGCGTAGGGCTCGTTCCAGCCTTCCACCGCCCAGAGCGAATCTTTCATGCGCGCCACGAATCGGAATATATAGTCTTCGTACTCATCGAGATTGCGCGGCCCCGACTTGGCTCCGGGCCAATTAGGATATTGCTTGTTTAGCTCTGATGGGCGCTTGGACGCCCAGGTCGGCACCGTTCCGAAAGTCTTGATAACCTTGGCGCCCTGTTTAGCATGTCCTGCATAGACCTTCTCTATAAGTTTGAAATCGATTGTGCCGTCCGATTTCCAAACGCTTGCATCGTGAATATGGGAAACGTCCCAGTCTCTGATTACGCCATACTGGAACAGCGGCGTGGCGCTGGCCGGTCCATCCCAATCGCCGCCATTGAACAGCCGGTGCGCATGCATGCCGACCTTGAAAACCGATTTCCCTGGCGCATAGCTTGCAACCAGGGACTGGTCCGAGTAGGAACCATGCGCGGCATGAACCAGCAGGTAATAAGTTCCCGGCTGCGGGTCGGGAATTGAGATCGTCTTTTCCTTTTCCGTTCCGACGTCTTTTACATCGAAAGAGCCCGTGGTGGGCTGCTCGTTCAATTTTGCATAGATATCGGCCGTGCCGGAGCCGCCGTCCCCGGATAGGGTAAAGAGAAGCTCGCTTGCTCCGGCAGGGACCGATATCTGGTATACCGCGACGCTGCCGCGCGCGTTGCCGATCTTGTCGAGCACCACCCTGTTGGAAAGCGTTTCCGGAATTGCCGGGCTCAACTGTTTTGGGATAAGAAATGCGATAGCCGCATAGATCAAAACGGCGGCAACGGCGGCAACGGGCAGCCATTTCAGAAGAAGCCGCTTGCTTCTCTTGCCTTGATTCCGGGAAAAGCGCTCTGCAGCGACCAGCATGAATAGCTCCCAACGAACCCGGTAATTGAGAACCTTGATCCGGTTCGCCGTTAGAACGAGACGGGCAAGAAAACACCCATCGCAAATGGTTCAGATGCATTAGTCTAGAAGGGAATCCGCCTGGCAATCTTGCGATATCGCAACCGGCGCATCAGGCTATGGTTGTGCGCAACCCGGTTGCCTGCATTTTCAAGTTATGGTCGCCTGTTTGCATGGCGACCATAACTCGGGCCTGTATAAGACCTATTGTTTTTGCGCAATGAAACCGGCTACCACCGCTGCGCTACCGGACTTGCCGGAAAGTGTGAATGCGCCGCCAAGCTCCGCCGGGCCGCTCGTACTTGCTGATGCGACCGGACCGAAAAAGCGTCCGCTGAGTCCGCCGCTCCACGCGTCCGTGCTAACCGCACCAGTGAGGTAGTTGGCGTTGCTTCCTGCCGCGCCCAGTGTGGACGTCGTCGTCAACGTGACCGGAACGGCTGTTCCATCGGACTCCGTTGCATTCTGAATCTGTACCACGACCTGGCGCGTTGAAAAGTTGACCGTTACCAAGGCCGTCCCTTTAAATGTAAGCGCATCCGCCGTGGAGCTTGGCGTGTACCAGCCATAGGCAAAGCCGGAATAGGTTGCAGAACCACTCGATGGAATGCTGGACGGGTCAGTGGCGGCACCGAACGCGACGATGCCGCGGCGGTTCTGGTTATGTTCAACGCCGGCAACCGTCAGCCACTCGGCGATATCTACCGTGTCTTGCGAAAACCAGGCCGTCAAGTTGCTGTAGAGGTAGCTCCAATTATCATAAAACCGGTACCCCTTTGAGCCGGGGAAAGGAACGCCGAATCCAGACCCTCCTTCCAGGATGGTCGCGTTGCCGTTCGCATCGGGCTTTCCGTTGCCGGCGTGCACATCGCCGTCTTCATGCAGCCGTGCTACAGTTGTGTGGTCGGGCGTGCTTCCCCCGCTATCCCAATCCCCTGCCAGGGATTGAGTATCGACTATCTCGTTTACCGGGCAGTTTCCTGCATCGCACCGGGAGGGCGCGCTACGCGGAAAGTAGCGGTTGTTCGCGTAGTTTGCCTTTGTGGCGTCTTTTTGCAAAATGGCATAGTCGTAGTAACTGAGGTCGGAACTGTCCGGAAGCGCAAGGCTGCTAATGGTGCCATCCGATCCAAGCACTGTCCGGCCTGGGGCCGCATTAAAGGTCTCGATGATCTGCGGCCGCTCGTTCACCTTGTCCCAAGAGATGCCGATGTTGCTCAACAGTAGCGCCAGGTTCGATACGCTTCCATCGCTGTTCTTGCTTACCCTGACTTCGGCCAGTCCGCCGGTTGCCACTGTCAGGCCGGAAGCTGATATGGATTCATCCTGGGTGGATTTTCCAAACACCTGGACGCCTGAACCGGTCGCCGTAACTCCGTTATCCTCCGCGGTTTTGCTGCTCCCGCTTGTGTGGTACACAGTCGAATAAGTCGTCGGCGTAGTCGGGTTGTCGGTGGGCGGGTTAACAACCGGAGTTGTATCGGTTGGCGGGGTGACGACTGGTTCGGTGGTCGATGAATCGCTTCCGCCGCCTCCACAACTAGCCAATAAAAAAATAAAGAGTAGCGGTAAAAATTGACGGCGAACATATTGGTGCATCATTGTCTCTCTCAAAGAATATGGAACTGCTGGGTAGGATTCACGCGTCAGGTGAAAAGTTTCCACAAACAGAGAGATTGTTTAGATATCGCCAACCACAAAGAGCCTACTGTTGATAAGCAACAAAGTTAATGCGGTGAAATCGTCTTGTACCGGCAGAGCCCGAGATGGTGAAGCCGGTATGGGACGGTTTACAAAAGCCACTGCGTTTCGCTGGCCATTACCCGCTTCTTGCAAGAATCAGGTTGCCTGAACAGGCGGTGTGCATGTCCCAGGCTATGCCGGATGCCGCTTATCGGCGTTCATTTCCGCTCAGGCACCTGCGTGGAAATAAAAAAGCCAGCCTTTCGGCTGGCTTTTACGCTTACAAAAACGCCTTGGGTTTCAAAGCGCTTCCGTTTAATGCGTCGATCACTTCAGTCAAGGACAATAGCCCTTCAATAAATTCATAAATTACATTAATAAGCAAACATAACACATTGTTTAAATTTAAATATTAAACAATTAAATGCTCAAATTACTGGACGGCCGGCGTCAGCTTGCTCCAGCCTGACTGTAGAATGCCGGCACCGATAGACGCGCCGAATTTCTTCAGGAAGCGATCGGACAGTTGCTCTTGCTCGGTGTAATCCACGATATCCTCGGCTTTTACGACATCGCGCGCAACGCTGTCGACTGTACCGAATTCGTCCGCCAGTCCCATTTCTATCGCTTTTGCGCCGCTCCAGAACAAGCCGGAAAACGTATCCGCGTTTTCCTTAAGCCGAGTGCCGCGGCCTTTGCGCACCACGTCAATGAATTGTTGGTGAATTTCATTCAGGATGCTTTTTGCATAAGCCTTGTGGGCGGGCGACTGCGGACTGAAAGGATCCATGAAAGCCTTGTTTTCGCCAGCCGTCAGCAGCCGTCGTTCGACGCCGACCTTATCCATCAGCCCGGTAAAGCCGAAGCCGTTGATCAACACGCCGATGGAGCCCACGATGCTTGCCTTGTCCACGTATATCCTGTTGGCTGCGGCGGCGATGTAATAGCAGCCGGACGCGCACATTTCCTCCACCACCACGTACAGCGGCTTGTTCGGATACTCCTGCTGCAACCGCACGATCTCATCGTTGATCATGCCCGCCTGCACCGGACTGCCTCCCGGGCTGTTGGCGCGCAGGATAATGCCTACGGCTGACTTATCCTCATACGCCTTGTTCAAGGCTGAGATAACCGATTCCGCAGAGCTTTTCCCGCCGGATTCAATCGTGCCGTTAATTTCAATCAGGGCCGTGTGCTTCCCAAGCACTTCCGCTCCTCCGCTCAAGCCATGAAATCGCGCAATCAGCAAGAGAATGATGAAAAGGGTGGAAAGCTTGAAAAATATCCCCCAGCGCCTGCGCGCGCGTTGCTCCTTCAAGGTGGACGCAAGCAGGTCTTCAAGCGTTTTCCGCTCCCATTCATTATTTCCGAAATTCTTGCTGCCATTTGCTGACGCAGGATTGGTCGCAGCGGGATCGCGGTTTTCCGTGGAATCGTTCATGATTATCTTGAGTCAGGTTGAATTCAGTAAGTTGGAGTGGAAATTTATAAGGCTTTCTCATGCATCGCGCAGAGGAGGCAAAAAGCCTGAATCAGGCGTTTTCCGTCAGCCAGGAGTGCAACTGAGCAACGGATTCGGCGGAAAAGATCGGCTTGTGCAATAGCAATTCCTCCTGTGTGTGGGCGCCGTACTGAACGGCGATGGCGGAAGCGCCCGCGTTCGTCGCCATTTGCAAGTCGTGCGTCGTGTCCCCTATCATGACGGTACGCCGCATTTCCTGGCCGAGTTCGCTCGTCAATTCGTTCAGCATGGCGGGATGAGGCTTTGAAAACGATTCATCCGCGCAACGGGTCGAGTCAAAAAATGTCAGCAGCTTGGTTTCCTGGAGCGCACGGTTCAAGCCCATACGGCTTTTCCCGGTTGCGACCGCAAGCAGGTAACCACATTTTGACAAATCATCGAGCATGTCGTTCACGCCTTCGAACAAGACCAGCTCGCGGCTCTTCAGCAGGTAATGGTGGCGATAGCGCTCGACCATCTTCGGATAATACTGCGGCTCAAGCCCGGGCAGGACCGCCGCCATGGCTTCCTGCAAGCCCAGGCCGATCACATACGAAGCTGCCTGCCTGCTCGGAACAGGCAAACCCAGATCCCCCGCTGCAGCCTGAATACTCCTGACTATGGCTGCCGTGCTGTCCATCAGCGTGCCGTCCCAGTCAAATACGATCAAATCAAAATTTTTCTTGGCCATTCTCATGGGACTATCCTGCCCCCTCCCCTAATTCCGATTCTATGAACGAATCGTTTATTGCCGTTTGTCTTTTACAAAAAATTTTTCGCCGCCAGCAAAAATATTCCGGCGTCCTTATGCAGAAGTTGATTTCAGTTTACTTATGAAACTCTCGCATTCCGGAGGCAAAGGAGCTTCAATCGTCTGCTCCTCCCCGCTTTCCGGATGGACAAACGTTATTTTATACGCATGTAAAAACATCCGTTTCAAGGAACCTCGCCAGCTGTCCGCTTTTTGCAATTCCCGATTCAGCGAAAAATCGCCGTATTTATCGTCGCCTGCGATCGCATAGCCCATCGAAGAAAGATGAACCCTGATCTGGTGCGTGCGGCCGGTCTTCAACTCCGCCTCCAGCAGCGTGAACTCGTCATACTTTTTCAAGACGTTGAATATGGTGTACGAGGCTATGCCATCTTCCTGTACCCGGACACGGCGTTCGCCCTCGCTGGTGAGGTACTTATGAAGGGGCAGCTTTACATGCTGGCGCTGGTTCTTCCAGTCACCATGCACCAACACCTGATAGCGCTTGTCGACCGTTCCAGCGCGAATTTGTTCATGCAGCTTGACCAGCGCAGAGCGTTTTTTTGCCAGCAGCAGTATCCCCGACGTTTCGCGGTCAAGACGATGCACCAGTTCCAGAAATTTTTCGTTCGGCCGGGCTGCGCGCAGTTGTTCGATAACGCCATAGGAAACCCCTGAGCCCCCATGCACGGCAGTACCCGACGGCTTGTTGATGATCAGCAGTTGGCTGTCCTCATGCAGTATCTTGAAGTTTCCGCCGGGAACATATTGCTCCGGTCTCTCGGCAACCTGCAACGGAGGAATGCGGACGACATCGTCGGCCACAAGGCGGTAGGTCTGGTCGATCCGGCCCTTGTTGACCCGCACCTCGCCAGAGCGCAGAACCCGGTATATGTGGCTTTTAGGCACACCCTTGCAAGTCCGAAACAAATAGTTATCGATGCGCTGCCCCTCTTCTTCGGGCGAAATGGTGACGAAAGTGACCGGTTTTTGCGCCGATACTTTGCCGGACGGATATTGCATGGGTGCTTCTTTCCCAGAAAGTCTATTGGCTCGCATCATTTAACTATATAATCAATCTTCAGTGAGTGTAATTCACTCCTGATGTGTAAGATAAAAAACATACATTCTACACAGGGGGCTATTCCATCGGCCTCGCCATTTGCAAATTTGATGGAAAAGATGTGTACGCGCCATTCCTATGTTGATCAGGGTTGCTCCATTGTTGCGATCGGATAGTACATAGGGATGCTGGACAAGCGTTTGGATATTAAGGATAAGTCTGGCAAGCATGCAGCTATTGGTGCTTGCCGGTTGATGTGTTTGATAATTGGTTGCCGTTTTTGTTCTTTTTTGTATGGATTATTTAATTTGCCTGTTGCATATGATGACGTTTCATTTTCTCAACTAGGCGAAATGTACAACAAAACTGCTACCCGTCTATTTGATCAGACCCATCCGCGCCCGTCGCGGCCACGGCATTTATTTGCCGTATTGTCGCGCATTACGGCAATTCCCACCTCCCCAAACGCTTCGGCCTTGCGTACATCCGATTAAGTTTGCCGCAATCTGCTTTTGCGATTGCGGCACAAAAAGGCCTTCGGGCCACGGAGTGTAAACATGAAGCGAATGTTGTTCAACGCAACACAGCAGGAAGAACTGCGCGTAGCAATTGTCGATGGGCAGAAACTGATCGACATCGATATCGAAACTTCCGGACGCGAGCAGCACAAGTCCAACATCTATAAAGCGGTCATCACCCGAATCGAACCTTCGCTTGAAGCGTGCTTCGTTAACTATGGCGAAGACCGCCATGGCTTTCTGCCTTTCAAGGAAGTCGTTCGCACCCTGTTCAAGGAAGGCGTTGACGTCCGCAGCACCACAATCAAAAGTGCCCTGAGCGAAGGCCAGGAGATCATGGTCCAGGTTGAGAAGGAAGAACGCGGCAACAAGGGCGCTGCCCTGACTACGTTCGTCTCCCTGGCAGGACGCTACCTGGTCCTGATGCCGAACAACCCGCGCGGCGGCGGCGTATCGCGCCGCGTCGAGGGCGAAGAGCGGCAGGAACTGCGCGAAGCGATGGACAAGCTCGACCTGCCGCCAGGCATGTCGGTCATTGCGCGCACCGCCGGCATCGGCCGCAGCGTCGAGGAACTGCAGTGGGACTTGAATTACCTGATGCAACTCTGGAGAGCAATCGAAGGCGCCGGCAAGGGCGCACCGGGCGCCTTCCTCATCTACCATGAATCTTCGCTTGTCATCCGCGCCATCCGCGATTATTTCCAGCCCGACATCGGCGAGATACTGATCGACACCGACGAGATCTATGAGCAGGCCCAGCAGTTCATGAGCCATGTAATGCCGGACATGGTGCACCGCGTCAAGCGCTACAAGGACGACGTGCCCCTGTTTTCGCGTTTCCAGATCGAGCACCAGATCGAGACCGCCTATTCCCGCAACGTGCCCCTGCCGTCCGGCGGCTCTATCGTTATCGACCATACCGAAGCGCTGGTATCGATCGACGTCAACTCGGCACGCTCCACGCGCGGCACGGATATCGAAACCACCGCATTCAACACGAACTGCGAAGCTGCCGAGGAGGCTGCGCGCCAATTGCGCCTGCGCGACTTGGGCGGCTTGATCGTGATCGATTTCATCGATATGGAGAACGCAAAAAACCAGCGCGAAGTCGAAAATCGCCTCAAGGACGCTTTGCGCTATGACCGCGCCCGCGTGCAGATGGGCAAGATTTCGCGCTTCGGCCTGATGGAGTTGTCGCGCCAGCGCTTGCGCCCCTCCCTGTCGGAAGGCAGCCATGTGACATGCCCGCGCTGCAACGGCACCGGCCATATTCGCGATATCGACTCATCGGCCCTGCAGGTCCTGCGCATCATCCAGGAAGAGTCGATGAAAGAAAACTCGGCCGCCATCCATGTACAGATCCCGGTGGATGTTGCCGCATTCCTGCTTAACGAGAAGCGCGGCGAGATTTTGAAGATCGAGAGCCGCCACCGCGTCAGCATCATTCTGATTCCCAACAAGAATCTGGAAACGCCGCACTACAAGCTGGAGCGCATCAAGCATGACGATCCGCGTCTTGAAGAAAACCAGGTCAGCTATACCCTGGTTGACCAGCCCGACACCGATGCCGACTACAGCAAGCGCCAGAAAGAGAACGTAAAGCCGCGCCAGGAAGCCGTTGTTAAGAGCGTGCCGGCAGGATTGCCCGCTCCGATCGTCGAACGCAAGCCTGCGCCTGCAACCAAGGCCGCCCCTGCCTTGATCGAGAAGGAAGAAGGCTTCTTAAGCAAACTTTTCGGAATGTTCCGCTCGAAGCCAGCTCCGGCGCCGGAAGTTGTCGAGCCTCCCAAAGAGGTCCGGCAGCAAAGAAACGCCGAGCGCAACGGACGCGGACCGCGCGGACGCAATCGCAGCCGCGGCGGACGCGGCCGGGAAGAAAATGCAGCTCTGGAGGTTAGTGCGGCGGAAACAGCGCCGGTAACCGCAGCGCCCGCCCGCCCGCCTCGCCAGCAGCAAGAGTCCGGCAGGCCGGAGCGCCAGCGCAACGAACGCCGGCCAGCCCCTGCCCCTGCAGAAAAAGCCGAAGAAACCTTGCTGAAGGAAGGCGCACTCGTTGCTGGAGTCGCTGCCGCAATTCCTACAGTTGCCGCTGTCAAGGCCGTTCGTTCAGAAGCAAGCGAGACGGAGCCGAAGCCGGAAGCGGTTGAAGGCGAGCAAGAGCAGGAAACGCGCCGTCGTCGTCGTCGTGGCGGACGCAACCGCAATCGCCGCGACCGCGACGGCAGCGAGCAGGCCTCAAGCGAGACGGTAGTGGAAGCCACGGACGAGATTATTGCCCGCGAAACCACGCATGCCGAACAAGAACCGACAATCGCGCCGGCCAAGGTTCAGGAGCCCGTTTCTACGCCTGCTTCCGCACCGCTGTCTGAAACGGCCCCCGCCGTCCAGAAGCATGCTGAACCTGCGCCTTTCTGCTGGACAGCGCCATCGCTGGAAGTGCCCGCCGTTGAAGCGCAGCCTGTTTCGGAAGCTCCGGTTGCCGAAGAAACTGCCCCGCAAGCGGCGCATGCTCCTGCTGAAGTTGTACAGCAAGCCGAAGCAGTCGCTCCGCAGCCCGTTGCCGAACAAGCTGTCGAGGCTGCTGCTCCTGTCGAGCAAAAGGAAGAGCCGGTAGCGCCCGCCGCTGAAGCGCCAGTGGCTGCTGTTCCTGTTTCGGAGGAAGCGACGCAACCTGTTGTTTCCGAGCCGGTCGCCGAACAGCAGCCCGCTGTAGCTGCGCCGGTTCCGGAGCAGAAACCGGAAGCCGCTGCGGCAACGCCGGCTCCGGCTCCGCAAAAGGACTTGTCCGAGGTGCTTGCTTCAGCCGGTTTGACGATGGCTGCGACCGACCCGGAAAAATTGCGGGCGGCACAGGAGAAAATCGAGACGGTTCAGCCTCCTGCAAGGGCGGTTCGTGAACGCAAGCGTCCCCCGGTTTTGCCGGATGAGCCGCTGATCCAGGTCGATACGCGTCACGAGTAAATCGGTCCGGCTGTTACCGGATCGAATTGAAAAGGAGAGCTTCGGCTCTCCTTTTTGCATGCGCAGATACAGGCGCCTGCATCGGATCGGCCGGTTGGCCTGCCTGTTGAATTTCATGCTTCATGGTATCTTTGGAACTACGACGCTTCCGATTTATTCCAATTGGGGATCTTCCGGAGTGCAATGCAGGCAAAGCGGCGGATGGACCGCGTGGAATTAGCGGCGATCCATGCATTATGGACATTACATGACAAGAAAGATCATTCCGATTTTCAACCATCGCAGCCCTGAAGTGATTTCAGAGCTGCCACCGGTCTTGCAAGCGCCCATCGGCCCGGTCGCCGACAAGCTGGGCCGCGCCCTGCGCGATCTGCGCATATCGGTGACCGACCGCTGCAATTTCCGCTGCGTGTACTGCATGCCGAAGCAGGTGTTCGGCAAGGATTTTTCCTTCATGCCTCACACTGACATGCTGACCCACGAGGAAATCGCCCGCGTCGCCCGAATTTTCGTCGGCCATGGCGTGGAGAAAATCCGGCTGACCGGCGGCGAACCGTTATTGCGTAAGAATATCGAACGGCTGATCGAACTGCTGAGCGCGATCAAAACCCCGGATGGCCGCGACCTGGACCTGACGCTTACGACCAACGGCTCCATCCTCGCCAGAAAGGCGCAGTCGCTGCGCAACGCCGGTTTGCAGCGGATTACCGTTTCGCTCGACTCGATCGATGACCGGGTTTTCCGCTTTATGAACGATGTCGATTTTCCGGTTGCCGACGTGCTGAGCGGCATCGAGGCCGCGCATGCGGCCGGCTTTGCGCCGATCAAGATCAACGTGGTCGTCAAGAAAGGCATCAACGAACACCAGATCCTTCCCATCGCCCGCCACTTCAGGAATACGCCGATCATTCCGCGTTTCATCGAATACATGGACGTCGGCTCATCGAACGGCTGGCGAATGGACGAAGTTGTGCCGTCATCCGAAGTGGTGCGCATGATCGATGCCGAAATGCCTCTGGAAGAGATCGAGCGCAATTACGTCGGCGAAACCGCGGCGCGCTGGCGCTACAAGGACGGCGGCGGCGAAATCGGCGTCATTGCGAGCGTCACGCAGGCTTTCTGCCGCGACTGCAACCGTGCAAGACTGTCGACCGACGGCAAGCTGTATACCTGCCTGTTCGCAACCGGCGGACACGACTTGCGCTCGCTTATCCGCCGCGGCAACACCGACGAGGAAATAGCCAACGCTCTTGCGCATATGTGGCGCGCCCGCGACGACCGCTACTCCGAACTGCGCGGCGCCCATGCGCAGGATGACCGAAAAGTGGAAATGTCGTACATCGGCGGCTGATCGCTGCCCTTCGCGGAAAACAACCGGACCATCGCATGAATAACGCCACGCCCGACAAGAAAAACATCACCGGACTGATCCTTGCCGGCGGCCGCGGCACGCGCATGGGCAATGTCGACAAGGGTTTGCAGGCATTTCGAGGCAAGCCGATGGTGCAGCATGTACTGATGCGGCTGGCCCCGCAAACGGATCGCATGATTATCAATGCCAACCGCAATCTGCCGGAATACGCCGAATTCGGGGTTCCGGTATGGCCTGATGAAATTGCCGGGTTTGCCGGGCCTCTGGCAGGCCTGCAAACAGGGCTGCATCATTGCGAAACCCCTTTTCTGGCGACTGCGCCATGCGATACGCCCTTCCTCCCGCTCGATCTGGTGGCGCGCCTCGCCGATGCGCTGACAGCGCAGGAGGCCGACCTGGCGGTTGCAACCACAGGCGAAGGAAACAGCTATCAGCCGCATCCGGTCTTCTGCCTGCTGAAAACATCGCTGCATGATCACCTCGAAAAATTTCTGCAGAGCGGTCAGCGCAAGATCGACGCCTGGTATGCCTCGCTCAAGGTGGCGAAGGTGCATTTCGACGACGAGGCGGCTTTCCGCAATATCAATACGCCGGAGGAATTGCAGCAGATTCAGCAATGACCGAAAGAATCTGTATATAGTGGCAACAGCATCCACTCTACATAAAAGACCATGCGCACACTTTCCGACATTACCTGCAACCTTCCCGGCTATGAACCGAACGGCCTGCCGGTCGCGCAGGCGCAGCAGATCATTCGCGATTTCATAATCCCCGTTCATGCGATAGAAAAAGTCGCCGTCCGCAGCGCGCTAGAGCGCGTGCTGGCCGCCGATATCGTTTCGCCCATCGATGTCCCCGCGCACGATAATTCCGCAATGGACGGCTTTGCATTTCGTTCAGCCGACCTGGACAAGTCAAGGCCGGTCACATTGGAAGTGGTTGGTTCGGCGTATGCCGGGCAGTCCTTCCCCGGCCCTGTCGCCCCCGGTCAATGCGTGCGCATCATGACTGGCGCGGTGATGCCCGCCGGCTGTGACACGGTCATACCGCAGGAATTGGCGGTCGACGCGGCTCCGGGCAGGATCACGATCCCGGCCGCTCTTATCAACGCAGGCGACAATCGCCGTTTCAAGGGAGAAGATCTCGCGGCCGGCAAACCGGCGCTGATCAAGGGCAAGCTGCTGCGGCCGGCCGAGCTTGGCCTTCTGGCTTCGCTCGGCATGGCCGAAGTGCCGGTGCAGCGGCGTTTGCGCGTCGCTTTTTTTTCAACCGGCGATGAACTGCGCTCGATCGGCGAACCGCTGGATGAAGGCAGCGTGTACGACAGCAACCGCTATACCATTTATGGCATGCTGACCCGGCTCGGCTGCGACATCGTCGATATGGGCGTCATAAAGGATGAGCCGGATTTGCTGGAAGCCGCTTTCAGGGAGGCATGCGAGAATGCCGACGCCGTCATCACGTCCGGCGGAGTCTCGGTAGGAGCGGCCGACTACACCAGGCAGATCATGGACCGCCTCGGCGACATGACATTCTGGCAGATAGGCATGCGGCCGGGGCGGCCGATGGCGTTCGGAAAAATCAATTCGGGCGGCAAGAGCGCCTACCTGTTCGGGTTGCCGGGAAACCCGGTTGCGGTAATGGTCACGTTCTACTTTTTTGTGCGCGATGCGCTGCTGCGCATGATGGGGGCGAACCCTTCGCCGCTGCCGCTGATGCGCGTCGCATCGCAATCGGCAATCCGTAAAAAATCGGGGCGCACCGAATACCAACGCGGAATCCTGTCTCAGGATGCGGAAAACCGGTGGCAAGTGCGCATTACCGGCTCCCAGGGATCGGGAATCCTGCGCTCCATGTCGGAAGCCAATTGCATGGTGATACTGCATCACGAGCAAGGCAACGTGCAGGCAGGGGAGCAAGTGGATGTGGCGGTGTTTGAAGGGCTGGTTTGAGGTACATTGCCTGACGGCACGTCTATCGGAACCGGCGCGCCCTGCCTTTCAGCGCACTCTGGCCGGTCCGGTGAATTAATCCGGCAGGTTGTTCAGGTACTCCGGATTGATATGCATTTTCAGCGCCAGGATTTCCTTTGCCACCGCAAACGGGAAACCTTGCCGGTTGCCGCGATCGTCGATCATCAACGCATCCAGCATTTTCTCGCATATCGATTTCTCGTCCCACATTAGCGCCAGATTGTTGGCTATGCGAGGGTATGACCGGGCAAGCTGCCTGGGCTGTACTTCTATCGGCAGGGATGCAAGCCATCTGAAGGTCGATTCCTGCAGTTGCAGTTCATCAGGGCTTGCCGGCGAGCGCTTTTCCTGCCCGACATTTTTTGGCTTATCGGTTTTGTCCCGGGCGTCCAGTACGGCCTTCGCCTCCTCCGGCGTTACCTTTTCGAAAGAAATCGGTTCCATCGCGCTCCCTGTGAACCCGGTTTGGTTTCAGTCTCTATTCGGTCGAACCGGGTGAAATTGTGCCGGACTTGTCTTCCTGCGGCTGCCGATGCCGCCATTCCTCATAGCATTCGGTGCCGCAAAAATAGTGAATATAGTCGGTTCCCTCAGCGCTTTTTGCCACCGATGGAGGAATTTCCTTGTTGCACTGCTCGCACGTCGGCTTATCGGGCTCGACCGTTTTCTTCAGCTTGGTCATTCGGTTTTTCCTTTTCTTATGCTGGCCTTGTTTGCCGGCATTGAGAGCAAAAAACAGCATTTCCGATACCCCTTGCCGCTATTTTTTATAGTCGCTTCGACAGATAATAATCCAAATCCAACAAAGTTGCTTGATAAACAACCAAATATCAAGATGGGTCAAGGTCGGGCAGCAGATTCTCGCTTCCCAACAGCAACTGGGCCTTGTCGGTCGGCATGGCTTCGACCGATTTGAGCTTGCGCGACATCTGGCGCGTGCGCACCTCTGCATTCTCGATGTTCTTGGCCGCCCGTTCGAGCGTCTGCTTGGTAGCGGCCAGCACGTCGCCGAACTTGCCGAACTCGGTCTTGACCGCCCCTAGCACCTGCCAGACTTCGGACGAGCGCTTCTCGAGCGCCAGGGTGCAGAAACCCATCTGCAGACTGTTCAGCAATGCCGACAGAGTGGAGGGACCCGCAATGCAGACCCGATGCAGCCGCTGCACGTCGTCAGCCAGGCCCGGGCGGCGCATCACTTCGGCGTACAGGCCCTCCGTCGGCAGGAATAGCAACGCAAAATCCGTTGTCAGCGGAGGCGACAGGTATTTTTCCGCGATGGTTTTCGCTTCCAGGCGCATTATCCGCTCCAGATCACGGCCTGCGGCAGCCACGCCGTCCGCATCTGCGCGTTCCGCCGCATCCGTCAGGCGCTCGTATTGTTCCTTCGGAAATTTCGCATCGATCGGCAGCCAGACAGGGGAGCCTCCGTCATTATTTCCCGGCAGGCGAATCGCGAACTCGACATAGGCTCCCGTACCCGGAATGGTCTCCACGTTCTTTGCATACTGCTCCGGCGTCATTACCTGCTGCAACAGCATCTCCAACTGGACTTCGCCCCAGGTGCCACGCGTTTTTACATTGGTCAGCACGCGCTTCAAATCGCCGACGCCGATGGCAAGCTGCTGCATCTCTCCCAGCCCCTGGTGCACTTTTTCCAGACGGTCGGATACAAGCTTGAACGATTCTCCCAGCCTTTGCTCAAGCGTCGCATGCAATTTTTCGTCGACGGTTTTGCGCATCTCTTCCAGCCTGGCGGCGTTGTCGTTCTGAAGACTTTGAATTTTCTCTTCCAGAGTCGCACGCACCTCGAGCATCCGCTGCGCATTCGACTCCGTCAGGGTCGCGAGACTCTGGTTCAGGGTGTCGCCGAACCGCTTCAAGGTCAACGACTGTTCCTCGCGCGCGACTTGCGACTGCTGCGTTATGCCAACGCGCATTTTTTCGAGCTGCTCGGCGTTGCTTTCATTCAGCTTCGCCAGTTTCTCGGAAAAAGCGTCGATCCGGTTATTCTGCAGGGTGGCGACGCCAGTCATCTGCGATGTCATCGTCTGCTGGAATTGCGCGAAGTTGCCGCCCAGTTCCTGCCTCGTGCCCTGCGCCGTGGATTGCACCTGTGCGCGCAGTTCGCGCTCGGTCCGTTCGCCGGATTGCAGCAGGTTCTGCTGCAATTGCAGCAATAGCGGAGAAACATCGGCACTGCGGCCGCGCAGAAGCACGATCAACTGCAATACGATCACAATGGCGGCGGCTGACAGAAGGCAGTAAAAGGCGGTATCGCTCATGGCTCAGACTTAAGAATAGGTAAGATGGAATGGTCCCGCCAGGCGTTTATGGACAGAAGGCCTATCGGTTCGCGGCAGCAACACAAACGACAGATTACAGCAGAAATCGCATCCGATCATCAATAAATCAGCGTTGCTGGCAGCGATAATCTTTTCTTTACCCTCCTTCTCGTATAATCATTCCTTTGGGGAAATTGCCCTCTTATAAACTCGCATAATATTATCGATGTCACCCGACGAGTATTGCCAGCAGTTAACCGCAAAGAGCGGTTCCAGTTTCTATTACAGCTTCCTGTTCCTGCCGCCGGAACGCCGGCGCGCGATCACGGCCCTGTATGCGTTTTGCCGCGAGGTCGACGATGTAGTGGACGAATGCACCGATCCCTCCATTGCCCGCATCAAGCTCGCCTGGTGGCGCAATGAAATCGACTTGATGCTGCAAGGCGCGCCTTCCCACCCGGTTACGAAGGCGCTGCAGCCGCATCTGGCGCCATGCCACTTGCAGGGCGAACATCTGCATGCGGTTATCGACGGCATGGAGATGGACCTGAACCAGACGCGCTATCTCGACTATGCCGGTCTGCAAGATTATTGCTGGCACGCGGCAGGCGTGGTCGGCTTATTGTCGGCCGGCATTTTCGGCCTTACGCAGCCGCAAACCAAGCAGTACGCGGAAAAACTCGGCCTGGCGTTTCAGCTTACCAATATTATTCGCGACGTCGGCGAAGACGCCCGCCGCGACCGGATCTACCTGCCGCTGGATGAAATGCGACGCTTCGGCGTGACGCCGGCCGATCTGCTGCATGCGCGGCATACGAAAGAATTCGAGAACCTGATGCGTTTCCAGACCGAACGCGCCCAAGCCTTGTACGACGAAGCGTTCGCGCTTCTGCCGGACGTGGACAGGCGCGCCCAGCGTCCCGGCATCATCATGGCGGCGATCTACCGCACCCTGCTGGATGAAATCGAACGCGAGGGATTTCGTGTGCTGAACCAGCGCATATCCCTGACGCCGATCCGTAAGCTGTGGCTGGCATGGAAAGCGTATGTCCGCGGCTGACGTGACAAAAGGGAAAAATGTTGCGGTCATAGGCGGCGGCTGGGCCGGATGCGCGGCGGCAGTCGAACTTGCCGCCAAGGGCAATCGGGTGACGCTGTTCGAAGCCGGGCATGTTCTTGGCGGACGCGCGCGGCGAACCGAAATCAATGGGATGCCGCTCGACAACGGGCAACATATCCTGCTGGGCGCGTATGCAGAGTCGTTGCGCCTCATGCGCATGGTCGGCGCCGATACGGATGCGGCGATGCTGCGCTTGCCGCTCCAGATGCGCTATCCGCCCAACGGGCAAGGCTTGGATTTTATCGCCGCCCGCCTGCCTGCCCCTTTTCATCTGCTGGTTGCGCTATTGCGAGCAAAAGGCATGGCTGTGCAGGACAAGCTGGCGCTGGCGCGCTTTTCCACGGCCGCGCGCTGGATGGGCTGGGTATTGAACAACGACTGCACCGTCGCGGAACTGCTCGACCGTTTCGACCAGACCGAACGATTGAATCGATTGCTGTGGCGTCCTCTATGCATCGCCGCATTGAATACGCCGCCTGAAACCGCATCGGCCAAAGTATTTCTGAACGTGCTGCGCGATAGCCTCGGCTCAAGCAAGCGCGCCTCTTCCGACATGCTTCTTCCGCGCATCGACCTGACCGCGCTTTTTCCCGAACGGGCCGCCGAATTCGTCGAACGCAAGGGCGGAACGGTCCTTTACGGCAGGAACGTACGCGCCCTGCACAGGGACGAATCGGGCTGGCGCGTGGAAACATCTCAAAATGCCGATCCGGGCGAGAGCGGGCGTTTCGATGCGGTCGTAGTGGCAACGCCTGCGGTCTATGCGGGCGCCCTGCTGGACGGATTAGTCGATACCTCGCCAATGGCGGCGCTCGAACATGAACCGATTACCACCTGCTATTTGCAATACCCGGCTGATACAAAACTTTCCCGGCCGTTCTATGCTTTGCAGGATGACGCCGATGCGGGTAAATGGGGGCAATTCGTATTCGACCGGGGCCAGCTGCTTGACGATCAGGCCGGATTGTTCGCGGTCGTCGTCAGCGCCGCTTCTGCAGCGATCGAACTGGACAGGAGCCGTCTGCAGGCGGACATTGCCGTCCAACTGGCGCACGAGCTGCAAAACCCGAAACTGGCGCAGCCGCTCTGGAGCACGGTGATTTCCGAAAAACGAGCCACATTTTCATGCACTCCCGCCCTGCTCCGCCCCGCCAATGAAACCGGAATTGAAGGGTTGGCTATCGCGGGCGATTACACCATAAGCGATTATCCGGCTACGCTGGAAGCAGCGGTCAGAAGCGGAGTGAACGCGGCGTTGCATATTGCGAAGTAATTTAAACTTAATGCATAACATTAAATTTATTACGCAATATATTGATTACATAATATATAAAATATCTTTCTCTTGCCCAATGTGCATAGCGAGGAATTAATCGCCGCGCTTCGGCTGGGCGGACACCTTCAGGATTACGCTTATCGGCACGTTGGCGCTGGCGGCAGGGTCCGGCTGCGGAGTCTCCGACTTTGGCGTTGCAGCGGGCTTGCGGCTGCCGGAAGAAACGTGGGTCGAGTTGATCTCGCTGCAAGGCGCTTTCTGGCTTTTCACTGTCGTACTGACGCAGGATCCATCGCCGGCGTATGCGGTCGCGCAGGACAAGGCCAAAAATGCGAGGATGAGGGTGTGGCGCATGAACGCTCCTTGTATAAATCGAGTTGGAACGAATCTTATCGCACATGCGCCGGGGAAAGGGTGGAGTCAGTCAACCGCAAGCAGCACAATTGATTGCCAATTTACAACCATTGCAGCAGCGGCTTCATTTGTTGTTGTATAGTAAACGTTTGAGCATTTAGACAACATCGATGTCTTGATCGGTCTTGGTTGCCGCATGAACGGTGGCAACCAAGACCGATTTTGCTGCCAGCCCGGCTTTAACAATGCGCGCAACACTATAAAATGAGATTAGTTAAATTTGAAACATCATGAATACTCGACACTCCGGCCTCGCTTATTGAAAAGTCGATGGGTTGTTGCGGCGATCGGATGCATAACATTACTGAATGCGTGCGGCACGCTATCCACAATGGAGCTTGACAGCAACAAAGGCGGGGCTAAAGAACATGCGCGCAATTACGATCTCAAAGCTGAAGTTGATTCTCTTACGCAACCGCTAATCAAATCGGGAGAAACGCCCGGGATTATTGTTGGTGTCTTGACTCCGGATGGCAAGATGCAATTCTTCGGTTATGGAACCAGCGGGGCGAAAACACGACAAGTACCTGACTCGGACACACTGTTTCCTGTCGGTTCCCTGAGCAAAGGATATCTTGGAGCTATTGCCGCTTCGTTAGTGAAAGAAGGGCTCCTCTCTTGGGACGACACCTTGGAGAAATTACTGCCATCAAGCATACCTCTCAGTAGCGATGCAAAAAAAATCACATTGCTTCAACTCGCAACCCACACATCGGGAATGCCGCGTCAGCCTGTCACAGTTCAAACCTTAGGTTATCTGACACAATATGTATTTACGGGAGACAACTTTTATAGACACTTCGATACGGATTTTGTTCTTGGTTATCTTTCCAACTTTTCAGCTCCTAATAACAAGGATTTCCAATATTCGAATATTGGATATGGCCTCCTGGGCTATGTCATTGAACAACGCACCGGGAAAAAACTGGACGCGTTACTGAAGGAACGAATTGCACTGCCTCTCGGCCTGCGCAATACCGGGTATGACTTGGAGTCATTGAAAGACGTCAAAAACCGTGCCTATGGGCATGCAGGCGATCAACCCAAATTTGTTCATCGAGGCGACCCTGTTCCTGATTGGCATTTCACGGACATCATGAAAGGTTCGGCAGCGCTCTATTCGAGCGCCGGCGATATTCTCATCTTTGCGGCAGCCCATATGGAAAGCAGGCAATCGAAGCTGACTCCCGCGCTTGTCGATACCTTACAGGTTCGATATCAACGCGAGAAGGAAGCGCCTGCCATTGCATGGGTGGTAGATAAAATCGAAGGACAAGATATTACTTATCAAGTTGGCGTGGTCGCAGGATACACAAGCTACCTTGGCCTTGATATCGAGCATCGCACAGCAGTTGTTGTACTGCAAAACAGTTTCAACTGGAACAACAAGGTAGGACATAAGCTACTGAACCGCCTGGCGGCAGCCCACTTCTTTCCTGAACGGCCCGATCAACGAGCAGGTCTTTAGCTTGCAGCCAGAAAAGATTCAACGGCGCTTGCCACAGCTTCGGGCTGGTCGTGTTGCAGCATGTGTCCGGCATCTTTGATAATGATCTTCTTCACATTGGGAATAGCGGCGAGACGCTGCGCAAATTCGGCATGGAAAACCCGCCTTGATTCCAGTACGGCCCTGTCTTCTTCCCCAAGTTCGCCCGACAATAACGGTGCGCTGCTCACCCTCCAGCTTGTGCCCAGTCTTTGCCAGATATCGGTATCCTCCGCCTCGACCCATAGAGTCGGCGCACTGATCGCGCTCCAGCAGGCAAGCGCCTCTTCCGCCCTGTAAAGCAAAGGTGTGCTATTGCGATGTATAGGATCTGCCAGTACCTCCCAGGCGCCCTCTTCGTTCCGGCCTGCCCAGTGCGAGGCCAAGAAGCTGGCGCGCTCGTCGGATAAACGCGGATTGACCTTGCGCAGCACGGTTTTAACCTCGTTTTGCGTTGCAAACGTGAGGGCGCGCGGCGGACGGTGCAACTCGTTCAGCCACTTTTCATAGCGTTTCGGCGCCTCCTCCGTCCGTACCGAAGGCAAGCCATAGCCTTCGAGATTGATCAATTTGGCAATCCTCTGCGGGCGCACCCCCGCATAAATGCTGGCGACGTTGCCGCCCATGCTGTGACCGAGCAGATTGACCGGCCGGCCGGGCGAATAGATATGGAGAAGAATATCGAGGTCGGCAACATAATCGGGAAACCAGTAACTGTGCGCAGGCGATGCTTGCGTCAGCCCAAATCCGCGCCAGTCGGGAGCGATCACATGCCAGTCCGCTTTCAGGCTATCGACAAGAAACTGGAAGGAAGCCGACATATCCATCCAGCCGTGCAGCATGAAAAGCTTGGGAGCCTCTTCATTGCCCCAGTGCCGGACGTGGTAGCGCAGACATCGGATCTGAACGAACTCCGAGCGGTAGGGTTTCAATGCGGGGGAAATAGTGGCGAAAGGTGCGGCGCTTGTATTCATGAGAATCCGAAGGAAGCCGAAGACTTGACCATTTTACATGCTTGAGCGGTGAATAGCTTGATTCAGAGCGTATCAATTGCTGTTTTTGGCCTATATCTTATGAATAATGGGAAATACCGGCCTGCCTTACAGGTCCGAGAGATGCCTGCAAGCGTATCGGGATGTCATCCGTACATGCAGGTAAGCGGACCCTCTAATTCTTTGCGCCTCTTTCCTCATGTTTTTCAAGCATGGCGAAAAATACGGCATGAAGTTTGTCCTGACGTTACATATCCTGGCCGTATCTCCCGGCCTCCGGAACGACTCATCTTCGTAAGAAAAACGCACTTATCCTATTTTAGAATCAGTGCTGTCCGGCTCAACGGACATTATGGCGACGAAGGCGGCAATGACAAAAATAAACATGAACAAGACATTGCCAAGGCCGCGATGCTGTTCAAAAAGCTGTGCGCTTTCATTCAGATCGAGCAGGGTTCGGCTATCTGATACGATGGTCGACGGCCAGTAACTCGACCCTATCCGTACGACTTCCACCCGGGCATGAACGATTTTACTCTTCCAGCCATGAGGGGAAAGACTCAGATCCTTAGGGCAGAGCACTCGATACGCCAGGCAATCGAACCAGATTCTATTTCCTTCGCCGGAAGTCAAGCCGATGCTCGTATTCTTACTCCTTCCTGTTCCCGTGGTTTTAGCTTGCAGATCACCCTCGACAGTAAAGATATTGGCCGGATCTTTCTTGTATTCCGCCAGGGGAGGACTTTGATTCAAGAATCCCACAAGCACCCCGACGACTGCCAGCATGATCGCTATCGACAACCATCCGCCATGGAATTTACGATGCGACTTTCGCGCAACTGATGAGGGCACATTCACGACGCCGTCCATATTTATCCTTTCTTCAATCATGGCTCGCGCTGCCTGAAAATCACTGCTAAGTAAAAGATGAATGGATGGGGAAACTTGAAGCTTGCAGCGCGAGATAATGCGTTAGTGCATGCGATTGCCATTTCTTCAGCCCTCATGAGACGAACAAACGATTACGATTTTATTGCATATAAGTCAACATTGTTAACAATAAGCATTAATATTGATTAAAATACAACAGTTTTCCTCCTAAGCCTGCGTCCGTCATAATCCGGCCGCGCAAACCTCCAAGCGCGCCAGTTCGGTTCCAATGAAAACAACGCCACAGGTTTATTCACTGAAACATCGAGCTGACCTTTATCCGTTCAAGCCTACGCGAGCGTAGAATACCGGCTCCGATATTATCTATGGAGCAGACGAATCGACTTTTATCGTTCGGTCTGCCCATCGAACCGACTGTAACCATGAGCCCTGTCAATTCACAGAAAAGTCCGCGACCCGCATCGCTGACCGACCTGTTTGTTTCTTTCACGCTGCTTGCCCTGCAGGGCTTCGGCGGCGCACTGGCGGTCGCCCAGCGCGAGCTGATGGAAAACAAACGCTGGATGACGCCGGAGGAATTTGCCGAAGAATGGGCCGTTGCGCAAATCCTGCCTGGTCCCAATGTCGTAAACCTTGCCGTTATCGTCGGAGGTCGCCACTTCGGCTTGCCGGGGGCGCTGGCCGCGCTGGCAGGCATGCTGGCAGTTCCGCTGGGGGTGCTCCTTCTGCTGGCTTTATGCTATTCCCGCTATGCCGCCTATCCAGGAGTCAGCGGCGCATTGCGTGGCATGAGCGCTGTTGCCGCCGGGTTGATTGCCGCCACCGCCTTCAAGACCTTTGGCGCCATAAAGACGCATCCGCTGGGCATGCATGCATGCGTCGCGCTCGGCGCCATCAGTTTCGTCTGCGTTGCGCTACTGAGGCTGCCGCTGGCGTATATCCTCATTGGACTGGGCGCGTTCGCCTGCATCTTCACCTACCGCAAGCTCGGCCGATGAACGAGGCGATCCTGCTCAATCTGCAATGGAACGACTGGTTCGCCCTGTTCCTGCACACGCTGTCGCTTTCGCTGCTGTCTGTGGGAGGGGCGATTACGGTCGCGCCGGAAATGCATCATTATCTGGTGGAACAGCAGGGCTGGCTGACCGATTCGCAATTCAATGCATCGATCGCGATTGCGCAAGCGGCGCCCGGGCCTAACGTGCTTTTCATTGCGCTATTAGGCTGGAATGCAGGCGTCAATACCGGCTCCGCGCTCAACGGACTTCTTGGCGTATTCATCATCATGACGGGCATGATGCTGCCCTGCACCACCCTGACCTACCAGGTATCGCGCTGGATTCACTTCAACCGCGAACTGCGCGCGGTGCGGGCCTTCAAGCAGGGCATGACGCCAATCGTCACCGGACTGCTGCTGGCCACCGCATGGATCATCTCCAGCGCGCACGACACAGCGGCGCATGACTGGCCTCTCTGGGCGGTAACGGTTATCACCGCGCTAATCGTCTGGCGAACCAGAATTCACCTGCTATGGCTGCTGGGAGCGGGCGCGCTGCTAGGGTGGCACGGATGGATCTGAAAGTACGAAGAACCGAACCGGCAATCAGCGCCTTGAGCAGCACGTTTCCCCAATAAAGCGAAGCGGCGACCCCTGCCTTGTCATTCCAGTTCGCGCATCTTGCTGAAAGCCTCATCGATGCGTTCGACCGGCAGGATCGTCATGCCTTCGATTTTTTGCTTGGGCATGTTGGCCTTGGGGATCATCGCGATGGAAAATCCCAGCTTGGCCGCTTCGCGCAGCCGTTCCTGTCCGCGCGGAGCGGGCCGTATTTCGCCGGCCAGGCCGACTTCGCCGAAAACGACCAGACCTCTCGGCAGCGGCCTGCTGCGCATGGACGAATGAATCGCCAGCAGCACGGCCAGATCGGCGGCCGGTTCGGTGATCTTGACGCCGCCGACTGCGTTGATGAAAACGTCCTGGTCGAACGCTGCAACGCCTGCATGCCGGTGCAGCACGGCCAGCAGCATTGCCAGCCGATTCTGCTCCAGGCCGACCGACAGCCGCCTTGCGCTCGGCGCATGCGATTGATCGACCAGCGCCTGAATCTCGACCAGGAGCGGCCGTGTTCCTTCCTGGGTGACCATCACGCACGAACCGGGCACCTGCTGGTCATGCTGCGACAAGAACAGCGCCGACGGGTTGGATACGCCCTTCAGCCCCTTTTCGGTCATCGCGAACACGCCCAGTTCGTTGACCGCGCCGAAGCGGTTCTTGAAGGCCCGCACCAGACGGAAGCTCGAATGCGTGTCGCCCTCGAAGTACAGCACCGTATCGACGATGTGTTCCAGCACGCGCGGCCCTGCCAGCGCACCCTCCTTGGTGACATGCCCGACCATGATGATGGTGATGCCGGTCTGCTTGGCGAAACGGGTCAACTGGGCAGCGCACTCGCGCACCTGCGCGACCGAACCGGGAGCGGAAGAAAGCGCATCGGAATAGATGGTCTGGATCGAATCGATGACCGCGACATCCGGTTTTTTGTCGGCCAGCGTGTTCAGGATTTTCTCGAGCTGGATTTCGGCCTGCAATTGCAGGCTTCCGGCTTGCAGCGCCAGCCTCTTGGCGCGCAGCGCGATCTGCGCTCCCGACTCCTCGCCGCTGACGTACAGAGCGGTTTTTACGGTCGACAAGTTCGCCAGCGCCTGCAGCAGCAGCGTCGATTTGCCTATTCCCGGGTCGCCGCCTATCAGTACCACGCCGCCGGCGACCAAGCCGCCGCCGAGCACCCGGTCGAACTCCTCGACGCCGGTCGAAAAGCGCGGCACATCGATCGCGTCGATGTCGGCCAGGCTCAATACCGGCGATGTCTGCGCAATCGCCTGGGGCTGGGAGGAAAACCGGTTTACCGAAGTTTCGACAATAGTTTCCACCATCGTGTTCCATTGGCCGCACGACGGGCACTGGCCTGTCCACTTATTGCTGATGCCGCCGCATTCGGTGCAGGTGTAGTTTGTTTTTGCTTTCGCCATATGGATGCTGTCGCCTGATGCCAAATAAAATGATTATAAGGAATTGACCGGCTTACCGTTTGCCGTGCATTCGCTGGAGAACGAGTGAATGCGCGCAGGGCATCCTAGCCTCCGCAGCAGCCCTTCGAGCCTGAGACCCGGAGCGCTTAAATCTCGACTATGCGGGGCCGCAAGGACAGTGCGCACATCAGCTCGTAGCCGACGCTTCCGGCGGCAGCGGCGACTTCGTCAATCGGCAGGCTGTCGCCCCACAGCGTGACGATGCTTCCGACTCGGGCTGTCGGCACCGGCGTCAGGTCGACCGTTATCATGTCCATCGATACCCGCCCCAGCAATTGCGTCCTGACGCCTTCCACCAGGATAGGCGTGCCGTTGGGCGCGCAACGCGGATAACCGTCGGCGTAGCCGCAAGCGACCACGCCGATTTTCATCGGTTGGGTCGCGACGAACAGGCTGCCGTAGCCGACCGCTTCTCCCGGTTCGATATCGAGCACCTGGATGATTTCGCTATTCAGCGTCATCGCCGGTATCAGGCCGAATTCCTGTGCCGTCTTGTTTCCCGGGGTGCCTCCGTAGAGCATGATGCCAGGCCTTACCCAATCGGTGGACAAACCGGGATGCAGCAGGATGGCGGCGGAATTGGAAAGGTTGCGCTGCCCTTCAAGATCGGCGGAACCGCCCTGAAACTGCTCATATTGTTCTTGCACGGAAAGGCGCTCATGCCCCCGCTCTTCCGCGTTGGCGAAATGCGTCATGAAGGAAATGCTGCCGACTGCAGGAATCGCCCGCAGCCGTTCATAGGCGGCACGATAAGCGCGCGGCTTGAATCCGAGCCGGTTCATGCCGGTATTCATCTTCAGGTGGACGTCCAGCCTGGAATTCAGCCGGGTCTTCTCCAGCATGGCGATCTGTTCGTTGCAGTGCACGGAAAACGCCAGCCCGTGTTCGGCGATTACCGCCAGATCGCGCGGATCAAAAAACCCTTCCAGCAGAAGAATCGGCTTCTTCCATCCCGTTTCGCGCAGGTGAAGCGCGGAATCCAGTTCTATCAACGCCAGTCCATCCGCGGCGGCAAATGCCCTCATGGAGCGGTCCAGTCCATGCCCATAGGCATTCGCCTTGACCACGGCCCATATTTTTGCTTTTGGAACGCAGGAACGGACAACGGCGAGATTGTGCTGCATGGCAGCAATACTGATGGTTGCAACGAGAGGTCTTGGCATGTGCTTGCTTGTACTGGTGTACTGTTTCCAAGTGGGAATATTATCCGGCAAGCCACTATTCTACAGGAGCGGCCATGATAAATCCCTTTTCGGCTATAAATGCGGCCCCCCGGTTGCGCCAATCAATGCGTTGAATCGCCTGTTTCCGGCTGCCGAAACTAGCCAGGGATGTCCGCTTTTGCCGGTAAAACTTCGGTTTTGCACTGCTTTCGTGGTATAAAGCTTTCGAATCCTCTCCCCACTCATACAATCTCAATGAACCGCGGCTTTTACACCATCATGGCGGCGCAGTTTTTTTCATCGCTCGCCGATAATGCACTTCTGATCGTGGCAATCTATCTTCTGGCGCAAATGAATGCGCCCGGATGGATGACGCCCATGCTGAAGCTTTTCTTTGTGCTTTCGTACGTGCTCCTGGCCGCATTCGTCGGCGCTTTCGCCGATTCCTGGCCAAAAGGCAAGGTCATGTTCATCACCAACCTGATCAAGGTGGTCGGGTGCGGACTGGTTTTTGCCGGCATTCACCCTCTGCTGGCTTACTCCGTGGTCGGCTTCGGCGCCGCCGCCTATTCCCCGGCAAAGTACGGAATCCTGACCGAACTGCTGCCGCCCGAAAAATTGGTGCTGGCAAATGGCTGGATTGAAGGATTGACGGTAGCGTCCATCATCCTCGGCACTGTCCTGGGAGGCTTGCTGATCAACGCGCGCGTCGCGGCGGTTCTATTGCAGTTTGATTTTCCGATGATCGATACCGGCATCGATACGGTATGGGAATCGGCGCTGTGCGTGATCGTGGCCGCCTACCTGCTCGCAGCCGTGTTCAACCTGCGCATTCCCGATACCGGCGTACGCTACCGGAAGCAGGCCACGAACCCCATCAAGCTGGTGGTGGAATTCGCCGGCAGCTTCATGACCCTGTGGAAGGACAAGCTCGGGCAGATTTCGCTTGCCATCACTACGCTGTTTTGGGGCGCCGGCGCAACGCTGCAGTTCATCGTCCTGAAATGGGCGGAAAAATCGCTGAACCTTCCGCTGGACAAGGCTGCATTCCTGCAAGGCGTGGTTGCGATCGGCATAGCCGTCGGCTCTGTGGCGGCAGCCCGGTTCGTCAAGCTAAGAAAATCGCTGTCGGTCATGCCGCTCGGCGTGGCAATGGGTTTCGTCGTCATGCTCATGACAATGGTGCATTCCGTCTGGATAGCCTATCCGCTTCTGATTCTGATCGGAGGACTGGCGGGCTTTTTCGTTGTTCCCATGAACGCCCTACTGCAGCACCGGGGCCATATTCTGCTAAGCGCCGGCCATTCGATCGCCGTGCAGAACTTCAACGAGAACCTGTCCGTCCTGACAATGCTGGTTTTGTATTCCCTGATGATTTCGCTGAATCTTGATATCAGTACCGTCATCATCCTGTTCGGCCTGTTCGTTTCCGGCGCGACGTACCTGGTCATGCTAAGACACTCGGCCAACCAGCGCGAAAAGGATTCGTTGTCCCTGATCGGACAAAGCAAGCATTAAAAAAGCCGGGCATGGCCCGGCTGTAAATTTGCCGCTCCTGGTTAAAACATTTTCTTCATGCCGACGCTGTAGATAGTGTCCCCATCGTAGCGGCCGATCGTACCGTCCAGCTGCAGGCCGGGTATGACTTCCTTTCTCAGGCCAACCTGTGTGGCTGGACGCATGCTCTCCTGGCCGAATCTCTCGATGTGCCCGATTACGCCGCCAAGATCCCGCTCGAATGCAATCCCCCAAACCGACTGGCTCTCTTGCCCTTCAGGGCGAGACGAACCGATATTCACATGAACCGAGCCCTCCTTGGTATTGCATGTCCCGATGCCGTTCAGAAAGGGCGCGTTGACCGAGGTCTCATTGGTATAGCCCGTACCGAATGAAACGGCAAAATTGCAACCGTCGGGATTGGAGGGCGTCAGTTGAAGCTTGCCCTGAATCGCCTTTGCCGTCAGATCATTGGTGTGGTCGCGGGACAGCGTGGCCGATACTTCAAAGCCTTTAAAAGGCGAATAGGCAGGCGATACGGTCCAGATATTGATGTTCTGCGGCAAGCGTCCGTACCAGAATTCGACATGCCCTGCGCCGACATCATTCACACCCGCGTCATCCACGGCAAGCGGCCTGCCGGCTTGGGCTGCAATGCCGAAAACAAGAAGCGGGATAGCAATGGAGTTGCAGAGCAGTTTCGATAATTTCATGGTTGTCTCTTTTATTTAGAATAAGTGTTACATGCAGCAATTATTAATGGAATAAAAATCGATTATCAGGCGGTCAGCCACAGGGTAATTCTGTATACAAGAAAAGAAGCTGCATAAGCCAATCCGAACAGGTACCCGGCCATCACCAGCGGATAGCGCCAGGAATTTGTTTCGCGTTTGACGACAGCCAGGGTGGCAAGACATTGGGGCGCGAAAACATACCACGCGAACAGTGAATAGGCGGTAGCCAGCGACCACTCCTGTCCGATGATCGGACTCAAGGTTTGCGCAACCTCTTCACCGGTCACCGACAACGAGTAGACGGTGCCGAGCGCGGCTACGGCCACTTCCCGCGCCGCCATGCCGGGTATCAGGGCTATGCATATCTGCCAGTTGAACCCGATCGGCGCAAAGACCACCTGTAGCGCCTGGCCGATGATGCCGGCGAAGCTGTACTGTATCGCAGGCCCTTCCGCGCCGATCGGAGGAGACGGGAACGTCGACAGAAACCAAAGCAATACCGTCAGCGCGAAAATGATGCCGCCGACGCGACGCAGGAAAATCCAGGCACGCTGCCACAATCCCAGCAGCACATTGCGCAGGTTTGGCAGGCGGTAGGACGGCAACTCCAGCATCAGCGGCTGGTAGCTGCTTTTCATCCAGGTACGCTTCAGTATCCAGGCTATCGACATGGCCGACACGATACCGGCGACATAGAGGGCAAACAGCGTCAGGCCCTGCAGATTGAATATGCCGACTTCCTGCTCCGGTATGAAGGCGCCGATCAGCAAGGCGTAAAGCGGCAGCCTGGCAGAGCACGTCATCAGCGGGGCCACCATGATGGTCGCCAGCCGATCGCGCCAGTTGGGAATGGTGCGGGTTGCCATGATGCCGGGGATGGCGCAGGCGAAGCTGGACAGCAAGGGAATAAAAGCCCGGCCCGACAATCCGACCTTGCCCATCAAGCGGTCCAGAAGAAATGCCGCCCGCGGCAGGTAGCCGGAATCTTCCAGCACCAGTATAAAAAAGAACAGAATCAGGATTTGCGGCAAGAACACCAGCACGCCGCCGACGCCGGCAACGATGCCGTCGACAAGAAGGCTGCGCAGCAAGCCGTCGTCCATATTTTCTTGCAGCATGACTCCTACTGTCGTCACCGCGCCCTTGATCAGATCCATCGGTACGACGGCCCAAGAGAACACGGCCTGAAATATCAGCAGCAGCATGGCGCCCAGCAATATCAGCCCGAATACAGGGTGCATCAACACTGCATCGATGCGATTGTTTACCCGTTTGGTCGGCCCAAGTTCCAGCACTGCGGCTGCAATGATCTGCCTGACTCTGATTTGCAGAGTCAGGTGTTCGCGAGTGTTGAGAGCAACCTCATCTTCATCCGTTATGCCTTCGGCATCGGCGCGGATTGATGATTGCCTTTTTTTCAGCGCTTCCGACGACATTTCCCCTTTTAATTCGGCCACGGAAAGCGCGCTCTGCGCCGCCTGCAGCAATTCCGTGCGGCCGTTGCCAGCCGGAAGTCCTCTCATTCGAGCGAGCCATGAGCCGAACAGGCTGTTGTCGACCGCAACCGTTTCCACCACAGGTATGCCCAACTCTTCCTGAAGCCGCCGCACATCGATTCGCAAACCGTTGGCGCGCGCCACATCCATCATGTTCAGCGCCACCACCATCGGACGTCCCAATGAGATAAGTTGCAGGACCAGGCGCAGGTTCATGCGCAGGTTAGTCGCATCGACTACGGCAATAATGACGTCTGGCAGGTCGGCCGGCCTGTCAGTGGCGCTCTGCCCCGGAAGGCTGGTTCCCATTACGACGGCATGGGTGACGGCCTCGTCGGCGGTACTGGGGTTTAGGCTGTACGAACCTGGCAGGTCCAGAAAGGAAACTATGCGGCCATCGGGAAGCTGGGTTTGGCCTTCCCTTCGCTCCACTGTAACGCCGGCGTAATTGGCTACTTTTTGACGCGCTCCCGTCAGCAGATTGAAGAGCGCGGACTTGCCGCAGTTCGGATTGCCGACCAGGGCTATTCGCAGATTATCTTGAATAAGTGACGGGGCAATGGCGCTCATGACCTTGCTCCTTCCGTGCCGGTCAATACGACTTCGATGCATTCGGCCTCGATGGCGCGCAAAGCGAACATGGTGTCGCCCACCTGGACCGCTATAGGCTCTCGTCCGCCCGGCCCGCGACGAAGGACGGTAGTCTTCTCGCCGGGCAAGAAGCCGAGCTCGGCAAGTCGCATCAGCATCTTTGGATCAACCCGCGAAAAATTGCCCGGGGTCAGGGAGACGATGGTCGCCTCAACCATGAACGGCAGCGAGGCTACTGAAAATCGATTTTCCCTATCAGGAGATACAGACTGGACAAAATTATTCATGGCGGATCTCTATTATTAGTTCAGGTGAAAAATAGTTAATTGAAAGCAACGAAGAAATAATAATTTAAATGAGAATGATTATCAATACATATTTGATGAGTTGCTGAAAATAAATTTTTCAAAAGAAATATTCATTAAAGAAATGGGCACTCGGTATTCATGAGGACGTTGACCGAACCCACGATTTCGCATTGCTGGAAAATGCAAGGACAGGGAATTTTTGAGGAACAAGACAAGCCGGGGGAGATGCGCAGTCACTATTTCGAGGCTGAGGCGGCCAGGGAAGCGCTTGCCGCGCTTTCAGATAGATGCAGGAAAGACCGGATAGGCGAATCTGGGCCTGATGTGACAGCTAAGGCGGAAAGCCTGCGCTGTGGCAGCAGGCGCAGGAACGGAGGGGCAGCGCAGATTATTCGGCTTCGGCCTGCTGCGTCCTCAGAGCCAGGCAAAGATCGGCCCAGGCTTTCCTTTTGCTGAGCGGCTCACGCAATAGGTAAGCCGGATGATATGTCGCTATGAGCGGAATCCGAAGATTCCCGCGCACGAAATAATGGACCTTTCCACGAAGCGAAGACAGTGTGGTTTTCGCGTCCATGCCAAGCAGTGTGACAGCCGCGGTCTTGCCAAGCGCGACAATGATTTCGGGTTCGATCAAGGCAACCTGGCTCTCCAGATAATGCATGCATGCGTCTGCCTCTTCCGGGGTCGGCGGCCTGTCCTTCCCGCTCTCGTCGGTCGGGCGGCATTTCACGATGTTGCCGATAAACGTATTTTCGCCGCGTCGCAGGCCCATCGCACGCATCATTCCGTCCAGCAATTGGCCCGACCTGCCCACGAAGGGCTCGCCCTGCAAGTCCTCGTTGTAACCGGGCCCTTCGCCGACGAACAGCCAGGCAGCCCTTCTGTCGCCGGCGCCCGGCACGGCGTTAGTGCGGCCCCGGCACAAGCCGCATTCGGTGCATTTCGCGACCGCCGACTCCAGGCTAGACCAGTCCGTCAAATTGACAGCCGGAGTTTCGCGGTGCGCCGCCTGCTCTTCCGGAGCGGCCTTGCCGGCTTCGGCCGATGGCGCGTTTGCCGCGCCGCGCTGCTTCCATATTGGGCCTACCCCCATTTCATGCAGGTAAGCGGCGTTGCGTCTTGATAACGCGCTCATAAAGGCAACCTCATCATGATGGCGTCCTCGCGCGTGTTTCCGCCTGCCGGATAGTAGTTCTTGCGGCGGCCGATCTCGATAAAATTCAAGTGGCTATATAGATCCCGGGCGCGCTGGTTCGTGTCCCTGACTTCCAGAAATACGGAGTCCATGCCGATCCCGCGCGCAACAGCAATCACCTTCTCCAGCAGGATGCGCCCCAATCCTTGTCCCTGTGCGTCGCCCCTTATCGCGAAGGTCAGCAAGTGCGCCTCATCAACCACTTTCATCACAATGAAATAGCCGACCACCGCATCGCTCTGGTCGTTCATGACCCAGCATTCGTAATCGTTTGCCACGCAACTGACAAAACTGGCATGCTCCCAGGGAAACGGGAAAACAGCCGTTTCAATCGACAGTACCTCCCTCACATGACGGATCTTCATGCGCTCGAAGCACACTTTCATCTCCGGGAAAGGCTTCGTCGCCAAGTTCATGACGCCCTGCTCTCCATCTGAATGGCGCGTTCGGCCACGGTCAGCGCGACCTTGTTACGCAGATAGATAGGTTGCGCTTCGCGTGCCGGCACGGCCAGCCCTCGCAGAAACGCCCTGCCCGCCAACTTCGCGACCTGAGCCGCATGCGGCATGATTCCCGGCTGCGAGCCGGACGCGAACGGGCGGGATGCAAATGAGGGGGCATAAGCCGAAAGGCCGTTTCCGCAGGCGGTCACAGGCCCTTGCGGAGCAACCGCCGAGGCCGCCGACAAGGTGGGCTCGACCACTTGCAGCCAGCCGTCTTCATAGCGGTACTGCGCCCAGTACACTTCGTTCATGCGGGCGTCCAGCACTGCCAGAACTTCGTTTGCTTGCGTAGCCATACGGCACGCTTCGGCCATCGCTTCCAGCGTCACGACCGGAAGGACCGGAAGGACCGGCAGGTTCGCACCAAAAGCCAACCCTTGCGCAACACCGCAGGCCGTGCGTACGCCGGTAAACGAACCCGGACCGGCGCCGAACGCGATTGCGTCGCAGTCCTTCAGCGCCATTCCGAATTGCGACAGGAGCTGCTGCAACATGGGAATAACAGTCTGCGAATGGGTCTGCACGCCCGATGAAGAAAGCGAAATGATCTCGCCGGCCCGCATGAGTGCGGCGGAAGCGAGTTCGGAAGAGGTGTCTAGGGCAAGAATGGTAGGCATCGGCATATTTTACCGCGTCATGCCAAGGCTGATGTAGATTGACGCGGATTATTGGATTGGCGGATAGCCGGTAGCCGGTTAACGACTGGGAAAAAGGCGCGGGTAGTCGATGATCGGACAGCGGTTCATCACGACCTTCATGCCGGCGGCTTCTGCGCGTAGAGCGGCTTCCTTGTGGATGACGCCAAGCTGCATCCATATCACTTTCGCTCCGATGGCGATGGCATCTTCGACGATATCCGGGATGAATTCGGAGCGGCGAAAGCAATCGATCATGTCCACCGGCTCCGGTATGTCCCGGAGCGAAGCGTAGCAGCGCTCGCCCAGCAAGGTCTGGTGACCGGGATTGACCGGGATCACGCGATAGCCTCGCTCCTGCAGATAACGCGCAACATAATTTCCGGCGCGTTCCGGATTGGGTGAGCAGCCGACTACGGCAATCGTCCGGCAGGTTTCAAATATCTGCTTGAGGTCCGGGTCGGCTGACAGGGTCATGGTTAGATTCCTTCTGAATTGATTTTTGCCGTTCGCGACTTTGGCACCAGCGATAGCGACCAGTGCGCCATCGCCCACTCCCAGATTTCCCCAAGCGAGGCCTTGCCGAGTTCCTGTGGCGGATGCTGCCCTAAAAAGTTTAACGCCTGCCACAACGCAGGTACAGGACTTTCATCAATCAGCGGTACGGCCAGTGTCTGCTTGGACAATTTTTTACCCGCTTCGTTGACCGCCACCGGCAAATGAGCGTACTGCGGCGGAGGCAAACCCAGCGATTGCTGCAGGAATAATTGCCGTGGCGTGGAATCGAGCAGGTCGGCGCCGCGCACGATATGATTGACCTTTTGCTCGGCATCGTCGACCACAACCGCCAGCTGGTAAGTGAACAGGCCGTCTGCGCGCAGCACAACGAAATCGCCGACGTCCCTGGCCAGGTTCTGCGTGAGCACCCCCTGCACCTCATCGACGAAGGATATGTCCCGGTCAGGAACACGAATGCGACAGGAGCGCGCCTTATTGCCGTCCGGCAGGCTGTTGCGGCAGATTCCCGGATAGATAGACGCGCCGTCCACGCCCGGGGTCGAATCGCCGATCTCCTTGCGCGTACATGAACAGCCGAAAATCAGGGCCTTCCGCAGCAAGCCTTCCAGGGCTTCCCTATAGGCTTCAGTCCGTTCGCTTTGGCGCATGATTGCGCCATCCCAGCGGAATCCGTAGCGCTCCAGCGTTCGCAGGATGGCCGCCTCATGCTCGGGCCGGCAGCGCAGCTTATCCACGTCTTCGATCCGCACCAGCCACTCTCCGCCGTGAACTTTCGCATCGAGATAACTGCCGAGCGCCGAAACCAGCGAACCGAAGTGGAGCGGCCCCGTGGGCGACGGGGCGAAACGTCCGCGATAAACAGCACCAATCACCGGTTCAATGATCATGGCATTATCTTAATCCAATTTCATTTCAACCTGTAGCGTTCCGTTGTGGTGGCCGATATCGATATAAGCAAGTTACAATATCGGTCTTTTGATATCGCTCGCCCCCGATACGCTATTCCCATGCCCGGCATTACCCTCGAACCCGATAATTACAAGACGTTGCTGGAATCATTGAATGATGATTCCTGGATCGTAGCCTGCCTGTGCGCGAGGTGGTGCGGCGCCTGCCGTGAATATCAGCCGGGCTTCACCGAACTGGCCGGGCACCATCCAGATGTCCATTTCGTATGGATCGATATCGAGGATCAAGCCGACGTGGTGGGCGATCTGGATGTCGACAATTTCCCCACCCTGCTGATCCAGCGAGGAGATATCGTCACCTTCTTCAGCCCGGTCCAGCCCGATCCAAAACAGGCTGAGCGCCTTTATCAGGCTCAGTCAGAGCAGAGCGTGGAAGAACTTAAAAAAGCCGCATTCAGCAATGCGGAACGCGCGGAATGGCAGGAGAACTGCAATTTGCGCAAACTTTTGCGGAATGCAATCGATTTCGAGGAATAGATTGCATTAGCGGACAGCAATGCAGTCCGCTGGGGTCAAATCCGCCAGACACAGCTTTTCTTTATCTGCTTGTCCATCCCATCCAATACGGACTCATGCTCGGCCAACTCTTCCTCGGAAGCTGTCAGAACGATCATGTCGGCATATGAAATCGGAGAAAGGCTGCTCGCCTGGTTGTCCTGACGGTCCGAATTATCGATCATGAAACTGTTCTGGCCGCGCGTCATGCTCAGGTAGACTTCTGCCAGCAATGATGCATCCAGAAGAGCGCCATGCAACGTCCGGTGCGAATTCGAAATCCCGTAGCGTTCGCATAAGGCATCGAGTGAATTGCGCCTGCCCGGATGCAGCTCCCTTGCCTTGACCAGGCTGTCGATGACGCCGTTCACATGCTGATCGAAGCTCGGCAATGCCAGGCGCTCCAGTTCCGCGTTCAAAAAACCGAGGTCGAACGGAGCATTGTGAATGACGACTTCGGCGTCTTGAACGTACTCGCGCAGCGACTCGGCTATGTCGGCGAATTTCGGCTTGTCGCTCAGGAATTCGGTTGTCAGTCCGTGAATGGCCAATGCTTCAGGATGGGAATCGCGTTCCGGATTTATGTAGAAATGAAAGTTGTTTCCGGTCACCCGCCGGTCGATGACTTCGACGCAGCCGATTTCAATGATGCGGTCGCCATTCTTCGGGTACAGCCCGGTCGTTTCGGTGTCCAGTACGATTTGCCGCATAGGGTTTCTTTCAATTTTCAGGGAATCCGATAAGACCGGTTCTTGCCAAGGTTTAAAGCAGACGCGCCAGGAAGGCGCGGTTCCAGCGCGCATCAAGCGGAATCCGCACGAAATGGCCGCTGCCGGGAGCGACCTGGATCGGAGCATCGTCGCGGTTCTTCATGCTCTCCACCGTTATCGTATCGCTACCGTCCGGATGAATCAGTTCCAGCTTGTCGCCGACGGAAAAGCGGTTCTTTACAGCAACCGTGGCCCAGCCGTCGGCAACCGATTCGACATCCCCCACATACTGGCTGTGGTGCATTTGCGAAACGCCGGAAAGGTAATTCTGATGTTCCTTGGTGTGGTGACGCTGGTAGAAGCCGTCGGTATAGCCGCGATTGGCCAATCCGTTCAGCGCTCCCAGCAGCTTCAGGTCGAATGGACGCCCGCCGATTGCGTCATCGACAGCCTGGCGGTATGCCTGCGCCGTACGCGCGACGTAATATATGGACTTGGTGCGTCCTTCTATCTTGAGCGAATCGACGCCGATCCTTATCAGGCGCTCGACATGTTCGATCGCCCGCAGATCCTTCGAATTCATGATGTAGGTGCCATGTTCGTCCTCGATCATCGGCATCAACTGTCCGGCTCGTTCGCCTTCCTCGATCAGCCACGGCCGGTCAGCAAGCGGATGGCGCGGGGCATTGCCAAGCGCCGACAACGGCTGGCCGCATGCCTCGGGGTCGTTACGTGTCGGCATCTGAACGATATCGCCGCTCGGGTCTTCCGTCGCATCCATGACCTTGTAATCCCAGCGGCAGGAGTTGGTGCATGCCCCCTGATTCGAATCGCGGTGGCTGAAGTAGCCTGAAAGCAGGCAGCGCCCCGAATAAGCGACGCAGAGCGCACCGTGCACGAATACTTCCAGTTCCATGTCCGGGCAGCGTTGCCGGATTTCCTCTATTTCGTCCAGCGACAGTTCGCGCGACAGAATCACGCGCGTCAGGCCCATTTTCTGCCAGAATTTTACGTCCGCCCAGTTCACCGCATTGGCTTGTACCGACAAGTGGACCGGTACCTCCGGCCACTTCTCGCGCACCATCAGGATTAGTCCGGGATCAGCCATGATCAGTGCGTCCGGCTTCATTTCGATTACGGGCGCCATATCGTCCAGATAGGTCTTCAGTTTTGCGTTGTGGGCAAAAATATTGCTGGCCACGTAAAACAATTTGCCGCGCTCATGGGCCCGGCTGATGCCCTCGGCCAGCGTATCGAGCGTTGAAAACTCGTTGTTGCGCGCGCGCAGGCTGTAGCGCGGCTGGCCGGCATATACCGCATCGGCGCCATAATCGAAGGCGGCAGACATCTTGGCGAGCGAACCCGCGGGGAGCAGCAATTCTGGAGTTTTTTGCATGAAAAACGAAATTATCCGGAGGCAGGGAAGAGAGTGTGATTATAGCGAAAGTAGCGCCCGTCGGCAGAAGTGCGGCAGAGGACCTCTTTCGGGGATTCCGCGGAGTCTCGTCGCTTTTCATGGGCGGCAACGATTTCGTTTGCCGCCCGTGGGAAAGCAACGCACTTTAACGCAGGCTCCCCCATTGCCCGGAAATGGAACCTGCGTCGTTGTCCGTTTTGGGGTTTGGCCCGAACCGGTTATCGCCAGGGTCGCTGTCCTGAACAGTGAAGTAGATCAGGATCAAGGCCCCGACAATCGGGATCAGGCCAAGCAGGAGCCACCAACCGCTGCGACTGGTGTCGTGCAGCCTGCGGACGCCAACGGACAGGCTGGGAATCAGCGTCGCCAGTGTAAAAAGGCCCGTCAATACGCCGCCATGCGAATTGCCTTTGGGACCCTCGAATGTGCCTTCGATGAATGACAGGGCCGCATAAATCAGGATATAAAACAAAACGAAATACCAGTATTCCTTGCGCCTGGACCGGCCTTGGAATACCGCATATTTTTTAAGCGCAGCCAAAAACCAGTTCATATCGCCCCCTGAATTCAATTTCCAAAAGCGATTCTACCTGCAACGCTGCAGTTTATCTTCCCTAGGTTAAAAATCGCCTCCGCGAACCGGCGCGGAGGCATACTCACCGCTCAGGGCGTAATCGCCACTTTCAGCACTCCGTCGCGCTGGTTGGCGAACAAGTCATATGCCTGCTCGATCTGGTCAAGCCTGAACCGGTGCGTGACCAGGGGCTGCAAATCAACCCTGCCTCCGGCCACCACGTTCATCAGGCGGCGCATGCGCTCCTTTCCGCCGGGACAAAGAGTAGTGATGATCTTGTGGTCGCCAAGCCCTGCGGCGAACGCATCGACCGGCAGCGTGAGCTTGCCGGAATAGACTCCTAGGCTAGAGAGTACGCCGCCCGGCTTCAGCACGCGCAGGCAACTTTCGAATGTGCGTTGCGTACCGAGCGCTTCGATGGCGACATCCACGCCTTTGCCGTTGGTAAGACGCATGATCTCTTCGACCGGATCGGTCTTGTTGAAATCGATGGTCAGATCGGCTCCCAGCCGCCTGGCCATGGCCAACCGCTCCGGTATGCCGTCGACGACGATGATCCGGGTTGCTCCCTTGAGCTTCGCGCCGGCAGTCGCGCACAGGCCGATTGGACCTTGCGCGAATATGGCAACAGTGTCGCCAATCCGTATATTGCCGCTTTCCGCACCGCCAAAGCCGGTGCTCATGATGTCAGGACACATCAGCACTTGTTCGTCGGTCAACCCATCCGGAATCGGCTCCAGATTGGCCATCGCATTCGGAACCAGCACATATTCGGCCTGGCATCCGTCGATGGTGTTGCCGAAACGCCAGCCTCCCGCAGCCTTGCCGCCGCACTGCGAGTGATGCCCGTCGAGACAAGTATGGCATTGGCCGCACGGCGTGATCGCGCCGACTATGACGCGCTGCCCGACCGTGTATCCGGTCACGCCCGGCCCAAGCTCGTCGATGACGCCCACCGGCTCGTGGCCGACGATGCGTCCGGAAGCAACCGGGTATTCCCCTTTCAGGATGTGAATGTCCGTTCCGCAAATCGTGGTCGTGGTCACCTTAATCAAGGCTTCACCGAAGCCGACCTTGGGAACCGGCTTCTCGTCAAGAACGATCTTGCCCGGTTCGATGAATACCGCCGCCTTCATGGTTCTCATAAAATCTCCTTAAGGAATACTTAAACGAGACTGGCATGCAAACTATTTTTACGTCCTGATGCCCCTGAGCCGCATACGGGCCGAGTTCGGCCCGGCGCTCCTGCACACTATAAAACCATTAGATAAGCGGTAGGGATAAAAATCCTGCGGGTTAGGATTTATTTTACAAACAAGGAAATGGCACTGGCCAGCCGACCCTGCAATGAAGGGGGGAATTGCAGCGCTCCAACTGCATGCACTCAGCCGTAGCGCCTTGGGGGAATGCCGAACTATTCCCTGATACTGAGCCCCGCCGTCAATTGACCGGAAGTTCAGCGAAATACGTTTCCGGTTCTTTTCTCTGGCTGAACCGGGTAACCAGCATAGTCCGCAGCTTCTGAATACGCTCGTCTTCCAGCACACGTGCGCCGGTTGCGCAGCTTTTCACGCAGGCGCAACATAGGATGCACAGGCTGGCGTCGGTCATGACGGCATTGTCCTTCAGGGCGATGGCACCGGTCGGACAAACAGGTAAACAGCTCTCGCAGCGGGTACAGAATTCCTGCGATACGGGCGCCAGATTCCGCGGCAGCCGATAATCCTGATAGGGCGAATTGCCGGGCACCTGCAGGACAGGCATTTCCGTCGCCGGGCCCAGCCCTTTCATCTTCTCCCGTATCGCCTGCCCGAATCGCCCCGCGTCCTGTAAGTCTTCCGCGTCCGGACGCCGGTATGCGATCTGGTCGTCATCGGTGGAGAATGAGTGCTCGCCGATGAAAGCGCCAGCCGCTACCGGCAGAAAACCGGCTTCGAGCGCAACATCCCTCAGTTCCAGAAGCGCATCTTCGTAGGCCCGATTGCCATAAGTAACGACAATCACCGCCGGGGCGCCGTTGCCCTTGATCTTTCGAAACCTGGAAACTGCCTCGGCCGGCAACCTGCCCGCATATACAGGCATGCCGATAATCGCCAGTCCGTCGCGCAATTCCACCGCCGGCCGGTCTTTCGGCTCGTATGTAGTCAGGTTCGTATGTTCCTTGCTGGCCGCGCCAATCCCCCTGGAGATTGCTTCCACGATCTTTTGCGTGGTTGCGGTCGGCGAGAAATAAATCAAGTTTGCTGCGTTGCCATTCATATTTTCTCCTGCCGGGTCCGATCGACTGACGAGCGAAGCGAACGCCAGACTAAATAATGTCCGATTATTGCAACCGGGAAGTATGCCATGGCACAGCCCGCTATTCCATCCCTGGCGCTTTTTCACCACATTCGACAGCAATTGCCTTCCCATATTGCAGGTAATGGGCCAATACCGGCATGATCTGTTTCCCCCTCTCGCGTATAATTGAGTGTTTCATTAGAGAAAAACCATCATGGAAGCTGAACGCATCAACGCCATATCCCATCTTCTTTCGGACCTGACAGGCCGAGAGAACTCTTTACGGGGGTATCTTTGACTTCGAGTCAAAGTCCGACAAGCTGGAACAAGTAAATGCGGAACTGGAAGATCCGAACGTATGGAACGACCAGAAGCATGCCCAGGATCTGGGCAAAGAAAAGAAATCGCTTGAATCGATTGTCCACAATCTCACCCGCATCAAGGCCGAACTGATCGACGCAACCGAGCTGTTCGAGATGGCGCGCGAGGAGCATGACGACGACACCCTGATCTCGATTGAGCAGGATGTGAAGGAAATCGAAAAGCAGATAGAAGGCATGGAATTCCGCCGGATGTTCAACAATCCGATGGACGCCAACAATTGCTTCATCGATATTCAGGCCGGCGCCGGCGGTACCGAAGCGCAGGATTGGGCCTCGATGATCCTGCGCCAGTACCTGCGCTATTGCGAGCGCAAGGGATTCAAGGTCGAAATACTGGAGCAGTCCGACGGCGAAGTGGCCGGCATCAAGACCGCCACCCTCAAGGTTGAAGGCGATTATGCCTATGGCTTCCTGCGTACAGAAACCGGCGTGCACCGGTTGGTGCGCAAGTCGCCGTTCGACTCCGCCAATGGACGCCACACGTCGTTCTGCAGCCTGTTCGTATACCCGGAAGTGGATGATTCGATTGAAATCGACGTCAACCCCGCCGATGTGCGCGTCGATACCTATCGCGCATCCGGCGCGGGCGGCCAGCACATCAACAAGACCGACTCGGCGGTACGCCTCACACACATCCCGACTGGTGTCGTGGTCCAGTGCCAGAACGACCGCAGCCAGCACAGGAACCGCGCCGAAGCTTGGGACATGCTGAAGTCGCGCCTGTATGAACTCGAACTGCGCAAGCGCATGGGCGAACAGCAGAAACTGGAAGACTCGAAAACCGACGTCGGCTGGGGACACCAGATTCGCTCGTATGTGCTCGACCAGTCGCGCATCAAGGATCTGCGCACCAACTTCGAAACAGGAAACACCAAGGCCGTGCTCGATGGCGACTTGGACGAATTCATCGGCGCCTCCCTGAAACAGGGCGTTTAACCTTTATCTTCAAACCGTAAACATCATGACTCCGCAAAACAAACCGGCAGCGCCCGCCATGGACGACAACTCGATCATCGCGGAACGCCGCGCCAAGCTTGCAGCCCTGCGTACGCAGGGCATCGCCTTCCCGAACGATTTCCGTCCCCAGCACAAAGCTGCCAACCTGCACGCGGAATACGATGCTTACGAGAACGAAGCACTGGAGGCGCTGAACGTCAAGGTTGTGGTCGCGGGACGCATGATGCTGAAACGCATGATGGGCAAGATATCGTTTGCCACGATCCAGGACTCATCCGGTCCCAAGGCCGACGGCCGCATCCAGCTTTTCATAAGCGATGCCGCCGGGGCGGAAGCAAAGGACGCATTCCGCCATTACGACATGGGCGATATCCTGGGGGCCGAAGGAACGCTGTTCAAGACCAAGGTCGGCGAACTGTCCGTGCGCGTCACGTCGCTGCGCATGATCACGAAATCGCTGCGACCGCTGCCGGACAAGTTCCATGGGCTGGCAGACCAGGAAGTCAAATACCGGCAGCGTTACGTCGACCTGATCATGAGCGAGGAAACTCGTCGCACATTCAAGGCCCGCACCGCCACGATGTCGTCGATTCGCCGCTTCATGGAAAACAATGATTTTCTTGAAGTCGAAACGCCGATGCTTCATTCCATTCCCGGCGGCGCGACAGCCAAGCCGTTCATCACGCACCACAATGCGCTCGACATGCAGATGTTCCTGCGCATTGCGCCCGAGCTGTACCTGAAGCGGCTGCTGGTCGGCGGCTTCGAGCGTGTATTCGAGGTCAACCGCAACTTCCGCAACGAAGGCGTTTCGCCGCGGCACAATCCCGAATTCACCATGATGGAGTTCTATGCCGCCTACGTCGATTACCAGTGGCTGATGGATTTTACCGAAAGGGTCATCCGCCAAGCCGCAATTGACGCGCACGGCACCGCCACCCTCACCTACCAGGGCCGCGAACTCGATCTTTCCAAACCGTTCCATCGCATGACAATCGTCGGCGCGATCAACAAGTTCGCGCCGCATTACACCGGCGAACAATTGAACGACGCCGCTTTCCTGCGCACGGAACTGCAGAAGTTCGGCGTGAAGCCGATGGCCTCGTCCGGTCTGGGCGCGCTGCAGCTAGCCCTGTTTGAAGAGACTGCGGAAGCGCACTTGTGGGAACCGACCTACATCATCGACTATCCGGTCGAAGTATCGCCGCTGGCGCGCGCATCCGACACGCGCCCCGGCATCACAGAGCGCTTCGAACTGTTCATCGTCGGCCGCGAAATCGCCAATGGCTTCTCCGAACTGAACGACGCCGAAGACCAGTCAGCGCGCTTTCTGGCGCAAGTCGAAGCGAAGAACGCCGGTGACGAGGAAGCGATGTACTACGACGCCGACTTTATCCGCGCGCTTGAGTACGGCATGCCACCTGCAGGCGGTTGCGGCATCGGCATCGATCGCCTGATCATGCTGATCACCGACTCGCCCAATATCCGCGACGTCATCCTGTTCCCGCACCTGCGGCGCGAGGAATAACTAACGGAAAGTGCGTGAAGGAGGGATGCGGCAAGCAATAGAACCTTATCGGGTTCCATCCCTCCTCATCGCCTCGCTTTGGTACTCCGATTCCCGCTTTGCTCTTGCCGGTAACGTTCCAGGATGCTTTTTTGCCTGCCGCCGATACGGAAGATGAAGAATTGGTTGAATAAAATAAATACAAAGATGGCGACGGATCCGACCTCGGACGACAAGATATCGACCATCATCATCCATGTAATAGCAAGAATGCAGACGGCGCCAATCAGCACGGCTGTTATTAAGGTTTTCCTGTTCTTTTTATACTCGCTGTCCTGCCGCAACGCGGCGAACAGGCGTTTTTTCTCATCAGGAGAGAGTTCGTGGATAGCCTTCATATGCGATGCCTTCTGTCAAAACAGAACATTCTGCGGCAATTTCATGACCGCAGCAAGCATGCATCCGCCTTGCCCTCATCTTTTCATGGGCAGGACCTGAAACGCCATAGCTCTTGCTTTGTCATGAAGGAATGGATTGGCTGACTGGAGCAACGCACGTGTCCGGATTGCCATCTGCGCCGATCATTTCCTGCGACAGCCGCTTCACGTTGGAATACAGCAGCCACACGAAAAAAAATCGAATGAAGTCTACCGTAACGACCGGAATCAGGCCCTGCAACAGCAAGTTTTTTAACGTAAAGCCATAGTAAATACCGTCTATTAACGTTGAGACGATTCCAGGAAGAGCAAGCAAAAAATGGTGCAGTACGAGTGCGCCGGTGGCAAGCACGAGCCCAAAAACCAAGCGCGGCTTCTCTGCAAGCAGAATCTTCATTTTGCCGCCGGCATAGTAATAGCCGAGATTGGTGGCAATGAGCGCCAAGCACCAAAACCACTCCAACGGACCGAACAACGTTCCGAATGGCTTCTTCAATAAAAGCCAGTGGATAGTGAAGATCCAGCCATACTGGACCATTCCAAGCGTCGCCAGGAAAATAAACCATATCCGCAGCGCTCTTAAGGACAGACGCATAGCCTATTTTCCTTGCTGCGCCTTCACTACCTGCATAGCGCTGGCGATCAGGCCGCTGATGTCGGACAGGTTGGCCGGGACGATGATCGAGTTGCCAGTGCGCGCGAGCTTGGAGAAGGCCTCTACGTACTGTTCGGCCACCTTCAGGTTGACCGCGTCCGAGCCGCCCGGTTCGCGGATGGCGGCCGCAGTTTTGCGCAGTGCTTCTGCACTGGCTTCTGCAAGAGCGACAATCGCCGCTGCTTCGCCTTCGGCGCGGTTGATTGACGCCTGCATTTCGCCTTCCGACCTGGCGATGGAAGCCTCACGCTCGCCGGATGCGATATTGATCTGCTCCTGCTTGCGGCCTTCGGAAGCGGCGATCAGCGCCCTCTTTTCCCGCTCGGCAGTGATCTGCGCCTGCATGGCATGCAGGATTTCCTTGGGCGGAGTCAGGTCCTTGATCTCGTAGCGCAACACCTTGACGCCCCAGTTCGCAGCCGATTCGTCTATCGCGTTGACGACGCTGGTGTTGATGTGGTCGCGTTCTTCAAACGTCTTGTCGAGCTCCATGCGTCCGATCACCGAGCGCAAGGTCGTCTGCGCTAGTTGGGTAATCGCCGCGATATAGTTCGACGACCCGTAGGAGGCGCGCATCGGGTCGGTGATCTGGAAGTAGAGAATGCCGTCGACCTGCAACTGTGTATTGTCTCTGGTGATGCACACCTGCGGCGGCACGTCGAGCGGAATCTCCTTCAGCACATGCTTGTAGGCGACCCGGTCGATGAAGGGGATGACGATGTTCAGGCCCGGCCCGAGAGTCGAATGATATTTTCCGAGCCGCTCCACCACCCATGCATGCTGCTGCGGCACCACGTTGATCGTCTTCACGATAAAAACGATGCCGAGTACGAACAGGATTAATGCTACTCCTCCGATATTGAACATAGTCTTTTTCCTGATTAATGTTTCAGATTATAATCACTTGGGCGCGCCTGTCACGATCAGCCGGCTGCCGCGTAGCGCGCAGATCGTAAAAACCCCAGGATGCGCGGATTCCCCCGCCGTCAGTTCGATATCCCACATCGCTCCCCGATACATAACTCGCGCCGCAGGCCTGTTTCCGGGCTCGATGCGCCATTCGGCGACGGTGATGTTCTGGCCGATGTCGATATTGATGTTGGCGTTGCTGGCGGCGTCTGTCTTTTCCGCAGAGCCCAGACGGCTGCGGTGCAATGCATAAGTCGCTGCCATGCCCACCAAGGCCGCAGCGACGAATTGCAGTGTCCGATTCAGGTCGCCCCACGCTGCCGCCGCACCGGCAACCAGTCCGACAGCAACCATCAGCAGGTAGAAGGTGCCGGTAAAAATTTCCACGATCACGAACACGCCGGCAGCGCCGAGCCAGTAAATCCAGTCATCCATGATGCGCGCCTCGTTTCCGGTAGTTTCTTTCCAGAATACATCAATCCCGGAATACAAGACAGTCCCATGCATGCGTGCCCGGCGGATAGCAAGGCATGGATTTGAAAAGGAGGACTACGCAAGCAAGCCAGGCCGAAGGCGCTGTACCGCGGTAACCGGCAGATCCGACAGACAGCGCGCATTGACGGCCACAGCATGACGGGCCTTGTGAATGCGTCACATTTCGTTGCAATATGACAACATCAACCTTCGCGGTTGAATTCAGGTCATTTGATCCCGCCCAGTTTCTGCCAGGTCTTGACCACCGAATCCGGATTCAGCGACAGGGCTTCGATCCCCTCCTTCACCAGCCACTGCGCGAAGTCAGCCTTGTCCGATGGTCCTTGTCCGCAAATGCCGCTGTATTTGCCCTGCTTGCGACAGGCCTCGATCGCTTGCGACATCAGCGCCAGCACAGCCGGGTCGCGCTCGTCGAAATCGGCCACCAGCTGTTCCAGGCCGGAATCGCGGTCAAGGCCGAGAGTCAGTTGGGTAAGATCGTTTGAGCCAATCGAGAATCCATCGAACATTTCAAGGAACTGCTCGGCCAGAATCGCATTCGACGGCACTTCGCACATCATGACCAGGCGCAGCCCGTTTTCGCCGCGCTTCAGGCCGTTCTGCGCCAGCAGCTCGACCACTTTCCGCGCCTGCTGCAACGTGCGCACGAAAGGCACCATCACCTCGACGTTGGTCAGTCCCATTTCTTCTCGCACGCGCTTCAGCGCGATGCACTCCAGCTTGAACGCCTCCGCGAATTCCTTCGAAACATAGCGAGCAGCGCCGCGAAAGCCGAGCATCGGGTTTTCCTCCTCCGGCTCGAAGCGCGAGCCACCCATCAGCTTGCGGTACTCGTTGGTCTTGAAGTCGGACAGGCGCACGATCACCTGCTTCGGCCAGAAGGCGGCAGCGATGGTAGCCACGCCTTCGGCCAGCTTGTCGACGTAATACGCAACCGGCGAATCATGGCCGCGCGATGCCGATTCGATCGCCTTTTTCAGGTCGGCGTCGAGGTTCGGGTACGCGAGCGCCGCATTCGGATGCACGCCGATTTCGTTGATGATGAATTCCAGCCGCGCAAGCCCTACTCCCGCATTCGGGATCGACTGCAATTCGAACGCCAGGCTCGGATTGCCGACGTTCATTGAAATCTTTACCGGCAGTTGCGGCAAATCGCCATACTGAACCTGCGACACCTCCGTATCCAGCATGCCCTCGTAGACTTTGCCCTCTTCTCCCTCGGCGCAGGATACTGTGACAGGCATGCCGTCCTGCAGCACTTCGGTCGCGTTGCCGCAACCGACCACCGCCGGCACGCCCAGTTCGCGCGCCACGATGGCGGCATGGCAGGTGCGTCCGCCTCGATCGGTTACGATTGCAGCCGCCCGCTTCATCACCGGTTCCCAGTTCGGGTCGGTCATCTCGGCCACAAGGATGTCGCCCTGCTGCACGCGGTGCATTTCGGACGGGTCCTTGATCACCCTCACCGGACCCGAGCCGATTTTTTGCCCGATCGCCCGCCCGGACACCAGCACTCTGCTTTTTTCCTTCAGGCTGAACAATTGCATTGCATCGCCGGCTTTTTGCCGCGATTTCACCGTTTCCGGCCGCGCTTGCAAGATATAGAGCTTGCCGTCGATCCCGTCCTTGCCCCACTCGATGTCCATCGGACGGCCATAATGCTTCTCGATGATGACCGCATATTTTGCCAGTTCGATCGCATCGTCGTCGCTGATGGAATAGCGGCGGCGCAGCTCTTCCGGCACGTCCACGGTGCGGATCGCGCGGCTTTCGGTGACCGTCTCGGAAAACTCCATCTTGATCAGCTTGGAGCCGATCGAGCGCCGGACCAGCGCCTTTTTGCCGGCTGCCAGCATCGGCTTGTGCACATAGAACTCGTCAGGATTGACCGCGCCCTGCACGACCGTCTCTCCCAGTCCATAGCTGGACGTAATGAACACCACGTCGGCGAAACCAGATTCGGTGTCGATCGTGAATATCACGCCCGAGGCGCCAAGATCCGAGCGCACCATGCGCTGCACTCCGGCCGAGAGCGCCACTTCCTCATGCTTGAATCCGCGCTGCTGCCGGTACGAGATTGCCCGGTCGTTGTAGAGGGATGCAAACACGCGCTTGACCGCGTCGAGCAGGTGTTCGACCCCCGACACATTCAGGAACGTCTCCTGTTGCCCGGCGAAAGATGCGTCCTGCAGGTCTTCAGCGGTCGCGCTAGAGCGCACCGCAAATGTTATTCCACTTGAAGAACTGGCTACAAGTGCTTGATATGAAGAAATAATTTCTTCACGCAGGCGCGGCTGCAAAGGGGTATCCAGTATCCATTGTCGAATTGTCGCGCCCGATTCGGCCAGCGCGCGCACATCGCCGATGTCGGTTGCCGCGATCCTTTCGACGATGCGCTGAGCCAGCGTCTGCCCGCCGTCCGCGCTGCTCGCCAGAAAATCCCTGTATGCTTGCGCGGTGGTCGCGAACCCGTCCGGCACGCGAACGCCCTGCTGCATCAACTGGCTGATCATTTCGCCAAGCGAGGCATTTTTGCCTCCGACCGACGGCACATCGCTCATGCGCAAGTCGGCAAACGGAATCACATAGGCATGCTTGGAAGCTTGGGTGGGTGCTGCGCTTGACATGACAACCTCCTGTAGATGTTGGATGCATTGACAGTTTTTCGCTAGTTTGTCATCTTTTTCATGGTTCGTGGTGATGTTACGCAGGTCGTTCCATGAATGGAATGGCAATAAACGACAGCTGTTTCAATAATAAATTTTATTGCCAAATTATTTTTTGCCGCTATCCTAGCTTTCGTCGAATTGAAAAATCTACAGGAGTTGCAATGTATAAAGCAGTGGCACTTGCAGTAGCCTTGACCGCTTCCGTCGCATGCTCTTCTGCATGGGCTCGCGACAAGAACTGCCGACCAGTCAGCAATAAGGAAATCAGTTCGTTATTCGACCGCTGGAATAATTCGCTGCAGTCCGGCGACCCGCATAAGATAGTTACCGCCAATTACGCGCCCAAGTCGAAACTGAAGCCGGTCGCCGCCGACAAACCTCTCATTAGCCAGGAATCAAAGGAAGAGTATTTCCGCCAGTTCATGGAGAGAAAGCCAGTCGCCAAGATCGAGGCCAGAGATATCGCAATCAACTGCAATACCGCTGTCGATAAAGGCATATACACCTTCACTTTTACGGACGGTTCGGTAACAAGGGAAAATTATGCCTATGCCTATGAGTGGAACGCCAAGAAAATGAAGTGGCTGATCACGAGCCACCAGTCTTCCGCCATAACGGACAAGAACTGACCGGCCTAACGAATTTCTGGATGGCACGTTATTTCCAGCGTGCTTTTTATCAGTGTAATCTTGGGCTTACTCTTTTTCGTTCTTGCCATCCATGACAAGTGGATTGACCAGAAGGCATGCCGCCGCCCCTCTTCCCGCCGATCAGCAGGCTGACAAGCCCACCCCGCAACACATTCACAGCGCTTGCCGAGGCATTTCGGCCATAAAAGATCGCCAACGGAATCTCTTGCCGATTTCCTCAAAATGCAAAAAATTACTTGAATAAAAAGCGGAAAAATAATTTTTTCAAATAGTGGCAACTTTTTGCATATATAAACCGATTTGCTTTATGCTTGCGGTCGGCGCAAATCGGCATGCATCAATTATCGATTCCATGCCTGCTCCGTTCATCCTTTTTTCTCACTATGCTTTCAAGGAACTTTTATGCAAAAAGCAGTAGTACTTTCTGTCGCTATCGCGGCAGCAGTAGCCTCACCGTCTGTCTGGGCACATCCGGAAACTTGTCAAAACACCGATGAAAGAGAAATCGGTGCCTTGTTCGAGCGTTGGAACAGCGCATTGCAGTCGGGAAATCCGCACAAGGTTGTCGACAATTACGCAGCTGACTCGGTCTTGCTGCCCACAGTTTCAAACAAGCCTCGCCTTACTCCAGCCGAAAAGGAAGATTATTTTCACCATTTCATGGAAAAGAAACCGGTAGGCACGATCGATTCAAGAAATATCATGATCAGCTGCAATACAGCGATCGATACAGGGCTCTACACGTTCGCATTCGAGGACGGATCGAAAGTGAAAGCACGTTACACCTATACATACAAGTGGGATCAGGACAAGGGGAAATGGCTGATTACAAGTCACCATTCCTCCGGCATGCCCGAGAAAAAATAACCGGCATTGCGGATTCCACACTGAAAGCCAGGTCGTTTTCGACCTGGCTTTTTTATTCAAGGCTCAATTCCCGGCTGCCGGTTTAGAATAATGCTTTAAAACGATGCAGCATGACGGCTCCCTGCCACAAAATCATGAGCGCAAATAACGATTCTCCCGAAAGTCGGCCCGTGTATATTGTCTCCGACGGGACAGGCATCACAGCAGAGGCGCTGGCGCGCTCGGTGTTGTCGCAATTCGATGTGGAATTCAGGAAAATCCGTCTTCCTTTCATCGATAATGCGGAAAAGGCGCGCGAAGCACGAGAACGGATCGACGCCGACAATAAAGGCGAAAAGCGTCCTATCGTATTCTCGACCCTGGTAAAGCCCGAACTGGCGGCAATCTTACGTCAGGCGAACGCCCTCCACCTGGACCTGATCCAGACTTTCGCCGAGCCGCTTTCGAAAGAATTGGGGATGCTATCGACGCACGAAATCGGGCGTAGCCACCAGAGTCCCCAAAGCAGCGGATACAAGAACCGCATAGATGCCATCAATTTCACGATCGAGCACGACGATGGCCAGTCGCACAGGAACTTGGCCGCAGCCGATGTGATCCTGATAGGAGTATCCCGTTCAGGAAAGACGCCCACCAGCCTGTACCTGGCACTACAGCAAGGCATCAAGGTCGCCAACTATCCGTTGATACCTGAAGATTTTGAGCGCAATGCGCTGCCGTCGGCGCTGCTGCCATTCAAAGGCAAACTATTCGGGCTCAGCATCAGTCCGGAACGGCTATCCGAAATCCGCAATGAGCGTCTGCCGAACAGCTACTATGCGTCGCTTGAGAACTGCAGGCATGAAGTGGCGCAGGCTGAAGCCATGATGCGGCGCGAGGAAATTCCCTGGCTCTCGTCCACAACCAAGTCGATCGAGGAAATCTCCACCGCGATCCTGCACGAAATCGGACTCGACCAGCGCGAATAGCAACGCGGCCGGTAAATTCGGGCAGGGTTGCGGAAAGGGAGCGGCGCTACGCTATCAACGGACTTATGGTGACGCTCCCACGATGGCGGGAACGCACGAGACAGGCGCAGATCAATTATTAAAGGATTCCGGCAAGCGGGCTGTTCATCGCCGAACCGGGCCGCACCATTCCAGTTCGAAGGATTCCGCATAGGGATCGTCAATCGCCAGTTCACGCGCGATTTTGCGGTTCAATTCCAGTACGCGTTCGTCGAAGCCATAGCCGCGCTGATTCAGGTTGCGCTGCTGCTGTGAATCATGAAACCGGAGCAACTCGGCCTTCCATGCAGCCTCCTCTTCACCGAACGGTAGGTACAGCCCGGTGCGCATCGCAGCGGTCTTGGCATCGCGGTTCAGCATCAAAACGATTTCGCGGCCGGACCGAAGCACGCTCTGGCTTACCAGCGAGTACATGGCTCTGTGCGCGCTGTTGCTGTCGTTCCCGTGCGGCAGAAAGATAAGGTCAGGCTCGTGGCGGATGATCAGTTCGCCGATCTTTTCGAGGTTGGCGGAATCGTCGCTTACCTGATCGGATTCGCCGTTCTTGAGCGACATGAAAGTCAGTTCCTGCGCGCCGAGGCCGAAGAATCGCGCGCTGGCCTGTTGTTCACTGCGCCGCAACCGGGTTCGTTCTTCCTTAGTCAGTCCGCCCAGATAGGAATCCTGAATGCCGCTGCCGGTATCGGCCACGGCGACCTGGAGCGCATGGCCGAGACGGCACAGGTGCTTGAGCGTGACGCCGATCGCATCGAAATCATCCGGATGCGGAGCCAGCACCATCATCCGCAACCCGTCGGGCAGAGGCCACTCACGCAAATTGCGCCGTTCAGTTCCTGCAAAAGCTGAATGCCAGTTCATTTATCGACCGTTTTTAACGCTATTTTTAAAATACTTTAAATGTTAGCTGCATCATGTTGAATTTAAATAACTTAAAATTCAACGGACTTTATTAACATGACTTTAACCTTGTTCGCTCAGAATCAGCATGACCTGGTGCCATCCCTCCTCGGCATTAGGTCCGGCCTGGTTAAATACCGCCTCGAGTTGCTTCATCTGGGTGCCGGTCAACTGTGATTCCAGTTTTGCCCCGTCCGGTGTCAGCGTCAGTTGCCGCACGCGCCTGTCATGCTCGGCGGTGACTGTCGCAATCAACCGCATTTCGACCAGTTGGCGCAAGGGAGCGTTGAGCGCTTGTTTGCTGACGCGGAGCATGCCCAGCAGGACGTTGATTGAAATCCGCGGATTGCGGCCGATGAAATAAAGAATGCGGTGGTGCACGCGTCCAAGCCCGCGTTGCTCGAGTATGCGGTCGGGCAGCCTGGTGAAGGCCCTGTAGCCGAAATAAAACTGCTCGATGGCGCTGTGCAACGCGACTCCCTGCCGCGCGGAGGAAATCGATTCGTCCGTCATGTCGACAAGCGGGTATATTTGGTCAACCATATTGACATGATAAGTGGTTGGCAGTTAACCTGTCCATAGGTCAATATGGTTGACTATTATTAGCGTCCTATCATGAATCCCCAACCCCAGTCCGGCAACACTTATTTTTCTTCCCGAACCGGCGATCTACATCCATCGCCAATCCGCGAGATTCTTTCGGTCGTGGACCGTCCGGGAATGATTTCCTTTGCCGGCGGATTGCCGGCAGTAGACAGTTTCCCGCAATTCAGCCTTGATGGGATGCCTCAGCACGTCCTGCAATACGGCCCCAGCGAAGGCGAATGGGAACTGCGCCAGCGCATTGCACAAGATCTGCAGGGACAAGGGCTTGCATGCACAGCAGAACAGGTGCTGATCGTTTCCGGTTCCCAGCAGGGCATCGATCTCGTCGCCAAGCTGTTCATTGATCCGGGCACGGCTGTGGCGGTGGAATCGCCGACCTATCTTGCCGCCCTTCAGGTGTTTCGGTTTTTCGGCGCGCGCTTCATTACCTACAGTACGGATACGCTCGAAGGTCAGGCTCTGGCGCGCGAAAAACCGGCCTTCGCCTACGCAATTCCCACTTTTCAGAATCCAAGCGGCCGTTGTCTCGATGCCGGCGAGCGCGCCGCGCTGGCTGCTGCATGCGATGCCGGCAACATCCCCTTGTTCGAGGACGACCCTTACCGCGATTTAGTATATGACCCTTGCGATCGCACCCCGGTATGCGCCCGGCTGAAACGGGCGCCCTGGATCTATCAGGGATCTTTCTCGAAAAGCCTGGCTCCCGGACTACGCCTCGGTTACCTGGTCGCATCGCCGGAACTGCTGCCGTTCCTGACGAGGCTCAAGCAGGCGGCCGACTTGCACAGCAATCGGATCAGCCAGTGGCTGGTGCTTCAGCAACTGAACGATCCGGTGCGCAACGAACGCCTGGAAAATGTGGTTGAACGTTACCGCCAGCGCCGCGATGCGTTCGATGCCGCGCTGCACCGCCACTTTGGCGACCTTGCCAAATGGCGGACGCCGCCCGGCGGCCTGTTCTTCTGGCTCACCCTCGACCGTCTTATCAATACCCGATTGCTCTTGCCCAAGGCGCTTGAATCCGGCGTTGCTTTCATGCCGGGAGAACCATTCCTGCCGCTGCAAGTGGAAAGCTGCGGCCAGTTAAGGCTCAACTTCAGCCATGCCAACGAGGCACAGGCAGAATCAGGTCTGGGGAAACTGGCTGCGCTGGTTCGCGGCTTTGAGTGACCCGAAAGCCGGACTAACGCAATAATTAGTCAGAGATGCATTACTGCATCTGCCTGACCTGCTCGAAAAAACAGACCGCGGCGCTCGCCGCGACATTCAACGATTCCATTAAACCGAGATGAGGAATGGATACCGTGTGTGTCGCCTGCGCCAGCAAACTATCCGACACGCCCTGCCCTTCATGCCCGAACATCCATGCGACCGGCTGACGCAGATCGATATCGTAGATGCGTTGTGCGGCATGCGAACTGGTGGCAAGAACAGGGATGCGCGATGAGTGAAGTAAATGTGATAAATCGGCATTCTCTACTATCTGCAACAGGAAATGCGCACCCATGCCGGCCCGCAACACGCGCGGTGACCATGCCGCCGACGTGCCGGAACTGCAGAAAACCTGCCCGATTCCGGCGGCAGCCGCACTGCGAAGTATGGAACCGAGATTGCCCGGATCCTGCACCTGATCGAGCAGTACCGCATACTGCGTCAGCTTTGCAGGCGCATCAGGCCGGGGAATATCGATTACGAACAGAATGCCGACGCCGTTTTCAACCTGGCTGAGCGGCTTGTAGAGCGCATCCGGCAGAGAGATGCAACTTGCTCCGTCGGAACCGCACTGGGAAATGATGGCGGACACTTCCGCATTCTGCAGAGCGGATTCGCTCGCAACGCACACCTGGGGCGAGCCGCACTGTTGAAGATAAACCTGGCACAGGTGGATACCGTCCAGCAGCGTGCGCCCGGTCTTTTTGCGCGAACGCGGGTCGAGCGCAAGCTGTTTTATTTCCTTGTAAAGGGAATTGTCGCGCGAAGTGATGGCTTTCATGATTAGCCTTTTTTTTCTGCGCGCAAATCAAGCAATTTGCGCACGGGCGCGTACGACCTGCGATGAATCGGGGAAACGCCATGCTCACGCAGCCGCTCCAAGTGCAGCGCGGTCGGGTAGCCTTTATGACGGTCGAACGCGTAAAGCGGATACTGTTGGTGCAGCTCCATCATTGCGGCGTCGCGAGCTGTTTTAGCGAGAATCGACGCGGCGGATATGGCGTCCACCTTGTCGTCGCCGCCAATGATCGCCTCGGATCTGATCATTAATTGAGGGCATCGGTTGCCGTCGATCAAAGCCAGCGTTGGCGTGATTTTCAGACCTTCAACCGCACGCAGCATCGCGAGCATGCTGGCCTGGAGAATATTCAATTCATCAATTTCCGCTTCCGAGCATTGCGCAATCGACCAAGCCAAGGCGCATTTCTTGATTTTGGCGGCAAAAAAATTGCGCCGCGCTTCAGTCAGCTTTTTCGAGTCGCGCAATCCGTCGAGCGGGTTGGCTGGATCGAGAATGACGGCTGCTGCAAACACCGGCCCGGCAAGAGGTCCGCGCCCGGCCTCATCCACGCCACAGATAAGTTCGTCGCGCCACGCGTAGCCGCTATCGAACAATGGCAAGCCGAGTTTGCTTTCTTTCACATCGAATCCGGGGAAATATTATTAAAGGTGAGAATGTAGCAATAATATTGCCTTGCGCATATAAAACAAGTGTTTAATTTTTACACCCGCCTGCATCTTCCGCTATCGCAGCTTGTTAATTGCGGAGGCCGTTCATGACGCGCAGGACGGCCTGTGCGCTTTCCTGCGCGGTGTTTCTCAGCAAGGAGTGGTGCATCTCGGTAAAGCGAGCTTGCAATTTATCACGGAGCGACGCATCGTTCAGTTGTTGCCAAACCGCATCGGCCAGCGCCTGGGGCGTGGCTTCGTTCTGGAGAAATTCGGGCACGACGAATTCCTGGGCAAGGATGTTGGGCATGCCGTACCAGGGCTGATAACCCATGTGACGCAATATCTCCCAGGATGCACGCATCATTTTGTACGCGATCACCATTGGCTTCTTGAACAACGCCACTTCGAGCGTGGCGGTGCCGGAAGCGACCAGCACCGAATCGGCGGCGGCCATGGCGACGTGGGACTGCCCATCTATCAATTGAACCGGCACATCCTGCAAACCGGACTGGGCAAGCAACTCGCTGAAATACCGGCGCTGCTGCTCTCCGGCCATCGGCGCCACGATCCTGATTGAGGGGTCGCGCCGGACCAGGATTCGGGCTGCGCCGATGAAAGCGGCGGTATTGTACTTCAGCTCCGACATGCGGCTACCGGGCAAAATCGCAACTACCGGCGCATCCTGCGGCAAGCCTAGGGCAACCCGGGCAGCGGCGGTATCCGGCTGCATCGGAATTACTTCCGCCAGGGGATGACCGACATAAGTGACGGGAATGCCGGCGTTTCGGTAAATCGCTTCCTCGAATGGGAACACTACCAGCATGTGTGAAACGGCCTGGGCGATTTTCTTGATTCGTCCGCGGCGCCAGGCCCAGATCGACGGGCTGATGAAATGCACGGTCGGGATACCGGCCTGCTTCAGTTGCAGTTCAAGATCCAGGTTGAAATCCGGCGCATCGACGCCGATGAAAACTGAAGGTCTTTCAATCAGCAGCCGGTCACGCAATAAATTCTGGATTCCCTTTATTTCCCGGTAATGCAGCAGCACTTCGAATAGCCCCCGCACGGATAGCTTCTCCATCGGCCAGTCGCTGACAAAGCCGTATGCGCCCATCTTCGGGCCGCCGATGCCATGAATGCGTGCGTCAGGAAGCTCTGGGCGCAAAGCGGAAAGCATCCGGCTTGCCAACAGGTCGCCGGACGCTTCGCCGGCAACCATCGCAACCGAAAGGTTATCGGACAATGCCACGGGTCGAGTTTTCGAGGAATGTGCGCATCAGGTTCAGATAGATGGCGGAATCTTCCGCGCTGGCTTCTTCCTTGGCGAGTTCCGATTTCGCTTCTTCCAGCGTCAATCCGGACTTGTACAGGACCTTGTATGCATTGCGGATTGCGGAAATCTGCTTCGGCGTGAAACCGCGGCGTTTCAATCCTTCCGAATTGACGCCATGAGGCGCCGCCGGGTTACCCGACAGCAAAACGAACGGAGGCGCATCCTGCGTCAGCGCCGTGCCCATGCCGACCATGGCATGCGGCCCGACCTTGCAGAACTGGTGAATCTGGGTAAAGCCGCCCAAAATCACCCAGTCGCCGATTTGCACATGCCCGGCCAACTGCGCGCTATTGGCGAAAATGGTGTTATTGCCGACTTGGCAGTCATGCGCCAGATGCACGTAGGCCATGATCCAGTTATCGTTGCCCAGGCGCGTTACGCCGACGTCCTGCACCGTTCCCGTGTTGAACGTGCAGTATTCGCGAATCGTGTTGCGGTCGCCGATTTCAAGCCGGGTCGGCTCGCCGGCGTACTTCTTGTCCTGAGGCGCTCCGCCAATCGATGAAAACTGGAAAAAATGGTTGTCCCGCCCAATTGTCGTATGGCCGTCGATCACGACATGCGGCCCGATACGCGTTCCTGCGCCTATTTTGACATTCGGTCCGATTATCGAGTAAGCGCCGACCTCGACCGAACTGTCGAGCTCGGCCCGCGAATCGACCACGGCGGTTGCATGGATAAGCGTCATCGCTGTTACTCCGCCGTCTGGGTCGCGGCAGTCGTGCTGCGCATCGTGCACATCAATTCAGCCTCGCACGCGAGCTGCCCGTCAACCGAGGCCGACGCCTTGAATTTCCAGATGCCGCGAGCGCGGCGCACGATTTCCACTTCCATGCGCAACTGGTCTCCAGGCACGACCGGGCGCTTGAAGCGCGCGCCGTCGATTCCGGCAAAATAGACGACCGAGTTTTCATCGGGCGACTGACCCATCGTCAGGAAGGAAAGCAGCGCGGCCGTCTGCGCCAGTGCTTCGATCATCAATACACCGGGCATCACAGGCCAATGCGGATAATGGCCGGAGAAATATTCCTCGTTGGCGGAAATGTTCTTAAGGGCGACGATAGTCTTTCCCGATTCCCAGTCGAGCACGCGGTCGACCAGCAGCATCGGGTACCGATGGGGGATTAATTGCTTGATTTCATTAATGTCGAGAGTCTTCATGTTTTAGTTTTTTGTAAGCGAATTAATCGATTTTTCCAGTTCGCGGATTTTCTCGCGCATAGCCGCCAGATTACGCACGATTGCGGCTGATTTTTCCCAATCGGCGTTCTTTGCCAAGGGATAAAAACCGGTGTAGTTGCCGGGCTCCCTGATCGAGCGCGACACCATGCTGGCGGACGAGATATGCACGTGATCGGCTATAGTCAGATGTCCCAGCACCATGGCCGCGCCGCCAAAGGTGCAATGCTTGCCAATGCGGGCGCTGCCGGCGACACCGACGCAGCCAGCCATGGCGGTATGCGCGCCGATGTGGCAGTTGTGACCGATCTGGATCTGGTTGTCCAGCTTGACGCCGTCTTCAATCACGGTATCAGTCAGAGCGCCTCGGTCTATGGTCGTATTGGCGCCTATCTGAACGTCGTTGCCCATCACCACGCGGCCGGTCTGAGGTATTTTTATCCATGCTCCGCCCTCATTGGCAAAGCCGAAGCCTTCCGACCCGATCACCGCGCCTGAGTGGATGATGCCGTTCTGCCCAATCACGCAACCTGCATGAAACACCACTCTGGCATCGAAATGCGTATTGACTCCGATTCTTGCTCCCCGTCCAATGAAGCATCCGGCCGCAATGACGCACCCGCCTGCAATTTCGGCATCCGCCTCGACCACCACATGAGGTCCGATAGAAGCAGTCGAATCAATTTTCGCGCCTGAATCGATGCTGGCCGTCGCATGGATGCCCGGAGGGGCGACTATTTTCGTCTGCGCGGCAAATAGCTGGGCAGTCCGCGCAAAATAGGCGTACGGGTTGCCGGTGATGATGCGCGCGCCAGGATACGAGGCGCCAATCGCTTCATCGTCGGATGCGGACAGGATCAGTGCGGCCGCTTTTGAAAGCGATGCCTGACTGCGCAGCTTGGGATTGGAGAGAAAAGTGATATGCGAAGCATGGGCAATGTCAAGCGGAGCGATGCCGGATATCATGAGATCCGGATCGCCACGCAGTTCACCGCCCAGACGTTCGATCAGTTCCCCGAGGCGGGTACTCATCAGCTGTCCGAATTACCTGCCGTTAAGCGATTGGAGAACTCTTTCCGTGATGTCGACACGCGGGCTGATGTAAACAGCATCCTGCAGTATGACGTCGTATTTCTCCGATTCGGCAATCTTCCTGATGGCCTTGTTTGCCTTGTCGACAACAGCTGCAATTTCTTCATTGCGGCGCTGGCTCAGATCTTCGCGGAAAGCGCGCTGCTTGCTTTGAAATTCCTGATCGAGGTCAGCGAGTTCGCGCTGGCGCTTGATGCGATCCGACTCCGAAAGGACCGGCGCATCCTTGTCGAGTTTTTCCGCCATTGATTTCAGCCGGGATGAAAGGCTGAGCAAATCCTTCTTGCGCTTTGAAAATTCGCTTTCAATTTTCGATTCCGCAGCTTTGGCCGGTGCCGACTCGCGCATGATGCGCTCGCTATTGACAAGGCCGATCTTGACATCCTGCGCCTGCGCTACAGTGAAAGCGCCCATGCATAAAGCAAGCACAGCTAATTTTTTCAGGTAAGGAAATGTTTGTGTAGGGATCTTCAAGACAGTTCTCCAGAATTCAAAAAATATATTATGCCACCGAAAGAACGCATTATATTAAACAGGCTCTATCAAAATCCGGTACCGAGCTGAAACTGAAAGGTTTGCGTTCTATCCGTCGAGCTTGCGTTCAATGCGTGACCATAGCTGAGCTTCAGCGGTCCGATCGGCGAGATCCAGCTAATGCCTATGCCCGTAGAATACTTCAACTCGGAGACGTCGATCTTACCGTCGTATACATTGCCGCCGTCAAGAAAGGTGAACCAGCGCAAGGTACGATCCTTGCCGGAGCCGGGAAACGGGAACTGAAGCTCGACATTGCCGATCAGACGCTTGGAGCCGCCGATGTAATCGAGATTTCCGCTACTATCCGTCGAATGGCGCCCAAGGGAAGAACTCTCATACCCCCGCACGGTCCCAATACCGCCGGCAAAGAAATTCTTGAATACGGGATAGGGCTTTCCTGCCAGCCCGGCACCGTAATCGACCTCTCCGTTAAAGGCCAGCGTAACGTTGTTTGAAACCGGCCAGAAATACTGGTGCTGGTAAGTTGCGCGGTAATACTGCATGTCGCCGACCAGCGAGAAATCCAGGTTGGCCTTCTGATAGCGGCCCTTGCTCGGTACCAGCGCGCTGTCCCTTCCGTCCCGTTGCCAGGCAACCGTCAGTGGAAGCGAATTGGCCGTGGCTGTACCTCCGTGCGTCCCGTCGCCGTCGCCGAATTGCTGCACGAACTCGATATAGCGCAAGGGACTGGTATCGAATGCCTCCACCCGGGTCTGTTCAATGCCGACGCCAAAGAATACCCGGTCGGTTTCGGTGAAAGGCACGCCGAACTTGACGCTGGTCCCAATGGTCTGCACCTTGTAGTCATTGGCATACAAAAGCGGCGGCCGCGTGGTGCGCAAATAGATATCGGAGGTACGGCTGATTCCGTCGTCGGTGAAATAAGGATCGGTCTGCGTCAATGCAATCGTCCGGGTGCGCTTGCTCGTGTTGACCGACAGCCCCACGTTGGTGCCGCTGCCGGCAAAGTTGTCCTGCTCGATCGATGTGGACAGTATTATGCCGTCGCTCTGCGAGTAACCGGCGCCGACCATCAGGTTCCCGGTTGGCTTTTCAACGACTTTAAGATTGAGGTCAACCTGATCGTTGGTGCCGGGAATTTCGGGCGTGTCGATAGTGACTTCGTTAAAATATCCCAAGCGATCTACCCGGTCTCTCGACAGCTTGATTTTCTGTCCGTCGTACCAGGAACCCTCAAGCTGGCGAAACTCGCGGCGGACAACCTCGTCGCGAGTCTTGGCATTGCCTGCAACGTTGATGCGCCGCACATAGACGCGCTTGCCCGGATCGACGAATATTGTAAATGCGACCTCTTTCTTTTGCCGGTTGATGTCAGGCTGCGGATTGACGTTGGCGAAGGCGTAGCCGAAATTACCCAGGTATTCGGAAATGGCCTTCGTTGTTTCCGTCATTTTTTCCGCGGAATAGACATCGCCCTTTTTCACTCGTATGAGCTTCCTGATCTCTTCGTCGCGCCCGAATAGTTCGCCGTCCAGTCGAACATCCGAAACGGAATACTTTTCGCCTTCACTGACGTTGAGCGTGATATAGATGTCTTTCTTGTCAGGCGTAATCGATACTTGGGTCGACTCGACCTGCATCTCGATGTAGCCGTTGTTCTGGTAAAAAGACTTCAGCGCCTCGATGTCGGCGGTTAGTTTTTGCTTTGAATACTGATCCGCTTTCGAGTACCAGGTGAACCATCCCGATTTCCGAAGGTTGAGCACGCCGTTCAGCGTGCTGTCGGAATAAACCTTGTTTCCCACAAAACTGACCTGTTTGATTCGAGCGACCTCGCCTTCGTTCACGGTGAAGTTGACCGATACGCGATTGCGTTCGACAGGCGTAACCGTGGTCGTTATCTGGACTCCGTAATAACCGCGCGACAAATACTGGCGCTTCAGCTCCTGCTCGGCACGGTCCACCAACGCCCGATCATAGATCCGCGCCTCGCCCAAGCCGATCTCCTTGAGCGACTTGACGAGCTGGTCCTTCTCGAATTCCTTCGTGCCGGAAAACTCGACATTGGCAATCGCCGGTCTTTCCTCTACCACGACAACCAGCACGTTGCCGTCCGCATCAATTCGAACGTCCTTGAAAAAACCGGTCGCATACAGCGCCTTGATCGCAGCGGCACCCTTTTCCTCGGTAAAGGTGTCTCCCACTCTGACCGGCAAATAGCTGAATACGGTGCCGGCCTCCGTGCGCTGAATGCCTTCGACTCGAATATCCTTGACAGTGAACGGATCCAGCGCGAATGCATTGCTGGCGCACACTGCAAGAGCGGCAATGGCGATTAGGGAATGGCGAAATGGGGGAAGGGAACGATCGGAATGTGGTTTCATTTATCTATCGTATTGGATCATTGGGCTTGGCGAACGCATGACTTCATTTGCAACGGCCAGTAACATTGTCGACTTCGCATGGATGCGTCTGCTCATCTAGTCCAGAACAAGGTTTCTGTCGGGCTCAACTACGTCATCTTCTCAATGAAGATGACTGCAGCGAGTGCATGCAGCACCTTCTGCGGCTCATCACCGCTCCACTGGCTCTAAAAAAGGAAAAACAAGGCATGAGACGCCAATAAACTAGGTTAACAGCCGCACGATGTCATTGAAAACCGCCACCACCAACAAGGTCATCAGTATCGCAACGCCAACACGCTGGGCTATTTCGCCAAAACGTCCGGATACAGTTCTTCCGGTCAACATTTCCACAGCATAATACAACAAAAGGCCCCCATCCAGAACCGGAATCGGCAGCAAATTCATGACCCCGATACTGATACTGATGAATGCGATGAATTGGAAGTAGTGGATCAGGCCGGCGCGTGCAGTCTGGCCGGCATAATCCGCTATAGTGATCGGGCCGGTAATGTTTTTTATGGAAACTTCGCCCACGATCATTTTGCCGATCATCTTGACCGTGACGACGCTCGTATCCCACGTTTTTGCCACTCCCTTGACGATCGCCATGGGAAGCGCATCCCTGGAAATGATCATTTCCGGCATCGAAGGTATCTCCGCCTTGATCTTTCCCACTGCCAGGCCATTTTCAAGCTGCGTTTCGGGGGTAACGACCACATTAAAGACTTTTTGATTCCTAAGGCCGCTTATTTTCAGTTCTCTTGAAGGCGAGGCGCGAACCATTTCGACGAACGCCAATCCGTCCAGCACAGGCTGGCCATTGACCGTCATCAAAAGGTCTCCCTCGAGCAACCCTGCTTTCATAGCAGGACCGTCGGGTATGACTTTGCTGATCGTAGCGGGCGGTCTGGCCGGAGAAAGTCCCAGCTTGCCCATGAAGTTTTTCTCCAAGTCTTCGGCGGAGATGAGTTTACCGGGCAGGACGTACGAGACAGCGAGGTTCCGGGACGAGTCGTCCGTCGGCCGTTGCGCGTCGAGCCTGACTGGGACTTTTCCAATCACGGCCTCCATCATTTTCCAGCGCAGATCGGTCCATGAGCGCACCTGCGAACCATTAACGGCCGTGATCAGCTCACCGCCCCGAAAGCCGGCCTGGTAAGCTGCCGTCGCTTCAGGCACGACGCGCAGTCTGGTCGAAGGCTCCGGCGTGCCGTATACATACAGGCCCGCCAGAATTAGCACGGCAAGTAAAAAATTGGAAAAAGGCCCGGCCGCCACTATTGCAATGCGGCGCCAGACCTTTTGCTGGGTAAATTCGCGCTTCTGTTCCTCGGGCGACAGTTCGCCGACGTCCGGCGAGCGCGCATCCAGCAATTTCACGTAACCGCCCAAAGGCAATGCGGAGAGCGTCCATTCGGTCTGATCGGGGCCGATTTTCCGGGAGCAGACGACCTTTCCCATGCCGAGAGAGAACCGCAACACCTTGACGCCGCACCAGCGCGCGACCCAGTAATGGCCAAGTTCATGCACGACAATCAGCACGCTGATGGCCGCAAAAAACGCCAGCAATGTTAATGGCAGATTCATGCGGCAACCATGGCGAAGGCCTCAAGCCGGGCAGCCCTGTCATGCTGCATCACGCTATCTATGCCCATTATCCTGCTATCGGTCGCAACCCTGTCCAGGACACCGGCGACCACGTAGTCAATCTTTCGGAAACTGATCCGCTCATCAAGAAAAGCCTGCACAGCAACCTCATTGGCGGCATTCAGGATCGCGGGCGTTGCTCCTCCAGCCTGCAAGGCATCGTAAGCCAGCTTGAGACAGGGGAAACGCAGGAAATCGGGACGTTCGAACTGCAGGTTGCCCATTCTGGTCAGATCAAGCTGACTGACGCCGGACGCAATCCGGTCCGGATACGCCAGCGCATGTGCAATCGGAATGCGCATGTCGGGGTTACCCAATTGAGCGATTACCGAACCGTCCACGTAGGCTACCATTGAATGGATGACGCTCTGCGGATGGATCACGACTTCAATCTGGCTGGCGGGAATGCCGAACAGCCAGTGTGCCTCGATCACTTCCAGCCCCTTGTTCATCATCGTGGCCGAATCGACTGATATTTTCCTGCCCATGACCCATTTCGGATGCGCGACTGCTTGTGCCGGGGTCACCGCGTCAAGCGTGTCGATCGCGCGGGTAAGGAACGGGCCGCCGGATGCAGTCAGCAATACCTTGGCGACGCCGTGCTGGCCGGGGGAGCGCTGATATGCTTGCGGCAGACACTGGAATATGGCGTTGTGCTCGCTGTCGATTGGCAAAAGCGTAGCTCCATTTTCCATTGCCGCATCGATGAACAACTGGCCGGACATGACGAGCGCTTCCTTGTTGGCGAGCATGACCTTTTTCCCGGCCCGGGCCGCTGCCAACGCAGGCGCGAGACCGGCTGCGCCGACTATGGCGGCCATTACCGCATCGCTTTCGGGCGCTTCCGCAACGGCGCACAAGGCCGCTTCGCCATATTCCACTTGGGTTTTCAATCCCTTGTCGCGCAGTTTCCTGCTCAGTTCCAGCGCGGTTTCCGCCGTGCCGACAACCGCGACCTTGGGATGAAAACGTTCGCATTGAGCGCACAACAGATCGACCTGGCTATTTGCAGTCAGGGCATGCACCGCGTACCGGTCAGGATGGCGTGCAAGCACATCAAGGGTGGAAACCCCGATCGAGCCTGTCGAGCCCAGAATTGTGATCCTTTGCATTCTCATACCCATGTATCCAGCAAAACGGCTAGCGGCAATACCGGAATCAGCGAATCGACCCGATCAAGAATGCCGCCATGACCCGGCAGCAGGCTGCTGCTGTCCTTGTACCCTCTGCGGCGTTTCAGTTTCGACTCGAGCAAATCTCCGATAACACTTACAGCGACCAGTATTGTCATTACAAAGAACAGTCCTGTCCAGCCCAGTTTTGCCTGAACCCTGGGCGCCAAGGTATCCCTCAAGCCAATTGCAACTATCGAAACAACCGACACGATCAAAACCAGCAGCCATCCGCCTATTGCGCCTTCCCAGGTCTTTCCGGGTGAAATGGAAGGCGCCAGCTTGCGCCTTCCGAACTTCCTGCCAACGAAATACGCGCCAATATCGGCAATCCACACCACACCCATCACGGACAGCAGGAATATCGCCGAATGCTTGTATAGAACCAGTACTGCGGAAAAGCTGCCAAAGAGGGTAACGGCGTACATTAGCTCGAATATCCGGTCGCCGGTGCGGTGCAAGCCCGGGAGTGTCCGGCTCATGGATGGAATAAGATAAAGGAACCAGATAGCGGCACAGAGTACAAAAACCCAGAAATAGGTTGATCTATCAACCGTAAACGCAACAACGGCAAAAAAGACTGCCCAGAAAGCGGCATACACGACCGGCTGCCTGTTATCGAACAGACGAAATATTTCCCATATAGCACCCGCAAAAAAAACGGTTGCCAGGAGAACGAACGCCACGAAGGACTCCGACCACAGTACCAGCAGAAGCACTGCCACCAGAAACAAGGCGGTAATAACGCGGGTTTTCAGCATCAGGAAATCTTTTTTTGAGCAGTTACCTGCTCGCTGGTCCGGCCGAAACGCCGTTCCCTGTTTTGATAAGATGCGATGGCCGCATCCAGTGCGGCACTATCGAAGTCGGGCCAGTACGTTTCGGTAAAATAGAGTTCCGTGTAGGCAAGCTGCCACAGAAGATAGTTGGAGATGCGCTCTTCGCCGCCAGTGCGTATGAAAAGGTCGGGGTCGGGAGCATAGGCGAGAGAAAGGTGGGGCGCCAGCTGCTCTTCGGTAAATTCATTCTGACCGGGATTTTGCGAGATC